>ENA-OQHA01000277-OQHA01000277.1-human-gut-metagenome-genome-assembly--contig:-NODE-277-length-27107-cov-2.471683_pt1 | contig 27107 bp, 36 predicted proteins | sample MGYA00242558_ERZ504707 | MGnify/ENA primary metagenome ERZ504707 (study PRJEB26092, sample SAMD00036197) | human gut metagenome | host: Homo sapiens | study: EMG produced TPA metagenomics assembly of...
GCTTTTTTGCCATTCCTGCGGGGGGTGGCGGAACAATTCTGATGAGTGGATATAGCCGATCACGTTGTCAATGTTGTCCTTATAGACAATAACCTTGCTGATACCGTTTTCAATGAACGTGTCCTTCAATTCCTGAATCGTCGACTCGATGTCTACGGCAATGATTTCCGTTCTCGGAATCAGGCAGTCCCTTATCTTGATGTTCGAGAAATCCAGTGCATTCTGGAAGATCTTGATTTCCGTATCAATCTGTTCTTTGTCCTTGGTTTCGTCAATACTGCTCTGGATGAAATAGTCCAGGTCCATTTTGGTGAAAGCCTTATTGCTGGCTTCTTTGTTCGGGCGGGTGCCGGTCAGACGCAGAAAGCCCATGGACAGAAGCGAAGAAAAACGGCTGACAGGGTAGAGTACCACATAACAGATAAAGGCCGGTACCGAGCAGGCACGGAGTGTCAGGTTTGGGTTGATGCGGAACAGGGTCTTCGGCATGAATTCCCCGGTTACCAGAATGATCAGTGTAGATATGATGGTTTCAATGGCCACCAGGGCAGCCTGGTTGGTCAGTACGTTCACCAATATATAATGTTCGATCAGTTCGGCCATCAGGATACCATAGATGACCAGTGCAATGTTGTTGCCCACCAGCATCGATGAGATGAAATCGTTCGGATGACGGTAGAAGACCGTCAGAATACGGGTAGACAGATTGTTGCTGCGTTCCATTTCGAAGCGCAGTTTATTGGATGAAACAAAGGCGATTTCCATTCCTGAAAAGAACGCGGAAAACGCCATCGATATAATCAGTTGTATGATAAGTCCCATGTTGGTATTAATTTCTCTGCTGATTGGTCTGAGTTGTATCCTGGGGAGCTTTGTCCTCTACGATACGTGTTCCGGAACTGTTGAATACCTGATATTCGGTCATGGTCTGGTTCGATTCAAATCCATACCCCATCAACAGGCCGTCCGGCTGTTCTATCCGGATGAAGCGGTCGGAATAGATTTTTTCCTTGCCCTGATCCCAGTACATGAGCTGGGTATCGAATTTATCTCCGCGCTGGCTTTGTATATGTACATTTCCACGCAGTTCCCACAGTTTCTTGGTTTCGTAATAATAAGCAGTATCAGCCTTGATACTGGCATCTATGTGGAAGAGTGTGTCAAACTTTTCCATGTAGAGGCCTTTTTCGAAAGCCCAGAAAGGAGGGTTCCGTTTGCTGTAGATCAGCCATTCTTCCGTTACGATCTTGTAGCGGATCAAGCCGGAGTCTGAAATTAAAGTGGTCACACCGGTTGTATGCATGTCGGGAAGGGAGTCACCTTCGCTGACGGCATCAGCCAGATTTTGCTTCTTTCCGCCGCAGGAGGGCAGAAAAAGAAACATAACAGCTGCCCATGCGGCAGCTGTTATGTTCAAAAAATTGATGTATGTAAACTTTTTCTGTTTGGTAGACATACGGATTATCTGATGGTTGTTGTTTCGCCGATCCATCCGCCGATTGTTACGGAGTTACCTTTCTTCAGACCGAGGAAGAAGAGGTCTTCGTCTTTCGGAACGTAAGCAGAGTAAGTTCTGATCAGTTCGTTAGCCTTTTCTGCTACGCTAGGATCTACACTCTTTGCACGCTGCAGTTTGTCGATGGCTGCAAAGTAAGTACATTTGTTCAATGCACCTTCGTCGCTCCAGTTGGGGCTGGCTGCATACATCTGTGCGATCAGGATATACGCATCACCCTTGTTGGGGTTGAATGAGATAGCCTTATTTGCATATTGTTTTGCGCGGCTGAACTGTTTCTTACCGAACAATACAACGGCAGCACTGTAGCAGTGGTTAGCCTTTTCGATAGGATCCTGTTCCAGTTCGATAGCCTGATCGAAGTAGTTGATACTCTTTTCGATGTCCCCTTTCTTATAATACATGTAACCGCAACCTACGGCAGTAGCAGCAGTCGGTTCGATGGCATGTGCAGCTTCAGAAGCTTCGAAGTATGCTTCCTGTTCTGTACATTTCAGCATCTGCATTACAGAGATCACCTGTTTCAGATAGTCCAGGTTTGTCTTGTTCTGAGCAACTTTCGGACCATAGATTTCCTGCAGGTTTTCGCAGCTGGCAGCACCACTGTTGATGAAGTAAGCATCTACATTGTCTTTAGCCAGTTTCAGGTTCTTCTTGTCTCTTTCCTTGGTAGCAGCCTTCAGAGCTTCATCAGCATAAGCTGAAGCAGTCAGATAGTCCTGAATGAACTGTTCCTTGTGAGTGTCGTCTTTCTTCAGTTTGCGTGAAGAAACGTCCATGAAATCCTGGAACATGAAGTAATCAGAAGTAGCCTTTTCCAGATCAACAGCTTCCTTACACATCTGGTAAGCCTTGTCTACGTCAGCGTTCGGGCCTGAGAAAACGATGTAGTCATGCGCTTTCATACCGATGATGGAACCTTTGGTTGCCGGAGTCTTTACCAGGCTGTTCAGCTGGTCCAGATACTTGATACGCTGATCGTGAACGGCCATCAGTTCGTCCAGATACGTTTTCTGCTGGGCTGCATCCTTAGAGCCGGCAATCAGGCACGCAGAATTTTGGCACCATCCGTATAGGTACTTACTCGTGCGATAGGGGCTTCTGTAAATACTGCTTTCCAGGGCTTGTAGGCATCTTTGAAGTTGTCAGTCTTTACATATTCACTGTAAATACTGATGTTCTGCAAACAGCGGAGACTGTCTTCGCCGTGTCCGAATCTGGTACCGCTTTGTGCTCCTGTCTGAGCAAACGTGGCTGCTGCACTGAATGACAGTGCGCAAAGCATTGTAAACATCCTCATTTTCATCGTATATAAATTTAATTATTCATTGTGTTAAATAATAGATATGTTTTTATTGTACTCTCCATTTCATGAACCAGCGTTCATTGAAGGTCAGTCCCAGCTTGATGACGAAACGGTCTTCCGACAACATTCTGCTGATGGACGGGCTCACGCGGACATATTGTCCTGTGATGCTCAGCATGGTATGTTTCTGGAACAGGTAAAGCGGGAATCCGAATCCGGCACTTACACCATATTCACTGGGGCCTTCTCCTGTCGGCAGGTTATTCAGGTAAGGTGTCGAATAGTAGGCTCCTACCCGATATCGGATGCGTCCCAGATAATTTCTGGAAAGCAGGTTGGGAGTGTATTCGGCTCCTACGGCTACTTTGGAGCGATCCTGATAGTAGAGACCTTCCGTATTGTTATATTTGGCTTTCGACACTGTTGCAGGGTATAGTCAGCACCGATGGTCAGTTTCTGCTTATGTGTGAAAGTCAGTCCGGCACCGAAAGTATGCGGAATGCCGTATCCGTTATATTCCTCCCGTTCATTGACTACATTGTAGCTGTCGGAAGTGCTGCTGGATGTATTGTCGGCAGTAACCTGAATACCTTGACTTCTGTTGAATTCATGTTGTGTCCCAGTCCGTAAACCAGTCCGATGGTCAGTGAATTGTCTTTGTTGAACGGTTGGGTATATTGTAGTCCGAAACTTACATTGTAGCTTTTTACCGACAGATTGTTGTAAGTAATGGTCTGGTCTCCGCGGTTACTGAAGCTGGCTGCGGTCTGGTAATTGATATCACCGTACAAGTAACCCGCATTGGCACCGATGGAAAGATTGTCCAGAATCTTGAAACCAAGTCCTCCGAAAATCTGCTGCAAACCGCCTTCTCCATAAAAGACATTCGTGATTGTCACGTCACTGCCTTCAATGGAACTGGTCTTTCCGAATTTGTAGCCCACGGTTGAGTAAGGAGTAAATCCGAATGCGATACCCAGTCGCGGATGCAGACGGAACTGCATGGCAACATAATCGAAGCTGGAATTTTTAGCATTGGAATTGATGCCTCCCTCCCGGTAGTTGGAGCTTTTGAGGCTCATGCCGATATCAAACATGAATGACAGTGAGTCAACAGACGAATATGAGGCTGGGTTCATGGTGTTGATATTAAGACTGTTCCGCAAGCCATAGCCGATACCGCCCATAGCGGCATTATTGGCAAAGGCCTGATCCGACAGGTCTCCCAGTCCATATCTCGTATAAGGAGAGTTAGTGCTTGTCTGTGCGCAGACAGCTGCAGAGCCGGCGACAAACAGGGCGCTAATGAGTACTTTCTTACTTAACATTGTAATTCAATATTCTGTTTAAACCTTTCAATACTAAAAATCTATCTGCAAAGATGATACTTTTTAAGTTTGTATCAAAAGAAAATTTATCGCCGCCAGTTAAAAAAACAAAAAGATCGGGATATTTCTTTTGCATCAGCTGGATATATCCTGTTATTTCGAACTCCATTCCTTTGATAACCCCAGCACGGATGGCAGTTTCTGTGTTGTAACCGAAGTCGGGGGTATCTCCGTTCCGTTCGATGAGCGGAAGTTTATCGCAGCAGGCGTTCAAAGCCTTGAAGCGGGTATAGATTCCCGGTGAGATATTGCTCCCCAGTAACATCCGTCGGCATCAATGAATTCGTAGGTCAGGGCAGTTCCCGCGTCGATAACCAGCAGATTTTTCCCCGGAGCCAGGTAATTGGCTTCCACCACGGCTGCCAGCCGGTCCATGCCGAGGGTCTGCGGACTGCGGTATTTGTTTTGGATGGGCACCGGTGTCTGCCAGGTAAGCTCCAGCATCTGGAAGTGTAGCTTGGCCAGTTGCTGCGTATGGTATTGCTCAAGGTGATTACCGAAGCATGATTCCCCGTTCTATCGGATATTTGTTGCAGAGCATGGTGAGGCAGTCCAGAGAATGGTTGGAGCCACGCAGCACTTCCACGACTTCATCTCCGTCGAATACGGCAAGTTTGGCAACGGTATTACCTATATCTATTACTAAATTCACGTTCGTTCGTTTTTCTGCTGCAAAGTAACGTAAAAATAAATAGGTTTAGTCATAAAAACGATTATTTATTTAGACTTTATAGATAAATACCTGTATTTTTGCACCCGAAACGGCCTTTTCTGGCTTCCAAAAGTGATATGAGTTTATGACAAAATCTATTAAAATGTGGCTTCTGGGGATTTTTTCCCTGTGTTTCCTGCTTCCTGTAAAGGCTCTCCAGCCGCAGGACAGTATCCGGTTCAGCCTGCTCACCTGTGCTCCGGGCAGTGAGATCTACGCACTGTTCGGTCATACGGCGTTGCGTTACCAGAATTTTTCAGACCAGACAGACCTGGTGTTCAATTACGGAATGTTCAGTTTCAATACTCCGCATTTTGTTTTCCGCTTTGTGAAAGGGGAGACAGACTACCAGCTGGGAATTACGCCCTATCCTTACTTTGAGTCGGAATATGCCTTGCGCGGTTCGTCGGTTTATGAACAGGAGCTGAATCTGACTCCGGCTGAGAAGTGGAAACTCCTTTCCCTGCTCGAAGAGAATTACCGCCCCGAGAACCGGGAGTACCGCTATAATTATTTCTATGATAATTGTACTACGCGTGCGCGCGACCAGATTGAGCGCAGCATTGACGGAACAGTAGTCTACCCGGAAGGGAAGGAAGGAAAGACCTTCCGCAGTATAGTCCATGAATTCACGCTGGCTCTTCCTGGGATGAACTGGGCATTGATCTTTGTCTGGGAGCGGAAGCCGATAAGCCGATTGACAGCCGGCTTCAGATGTTTGCACCGTTTTATATGCGCGACTTTGCTGCACAGGCATACATCTTGCAGCCGGATGGCAGTCGCCGCCCCTGGTTGTGAAAGAAACGAAGATTGTAGACGTTGTTCCTGAAGAAGCCGCTCCCTCTTTCCCCCTGTCACCGATGTTGTGTGCATCCTGTTTCCTGGCCCTGTTGGTACTGGTTGCCTGGTGGCAGTGCGTATCGGTCGTATCTGGTGGGGCTGGGATCTTCTGCTTTTCGGTTTGCAGGGCTTGCGGGATGCATCATCACCTTTCTGTTTTTCTTTTCCGTTCACCCGACGGTCGGCTCCAACTGGATGCTGATTCTGTTCAATCCTCTGCCGCTTTTGCTGCTTCCGTGGGGGATCCGGGGAGTGGTGAAAGGTAAAAAGGACTGGTTTTACCGGGTGAATTGCGTGTATTTAACACTTTTTATAACGATAATCCCCTTTTCACCACAAGAATTTAATTTAACAGTATTACCTTTGGCACTCGGTTTGCTGGTGAATTCAGTGAGCCATGTATTAGTATTGAAGAAAAGATATAAATGAAAGAACGCATACTGACATCTCTGATCACTGCATTTGTCCTGACAGGATTACAGGCACAGAACTCTTCGCAGACACCTAAGCTGGTGGTGGGACTGACCATCGACCAGTTGCGGTCCGACTACATCGAAGCTTTTTCGGCGATGTACGGCGAACGTGGATTCAAGCGTCTGCTGAAAGAGGGCAGGGTGTACTATAATGCGGAATACGACTTTTTCAATCTCGACCGCTCTTCGGCCGTAGCTTCCGTATATACGGGAACTACACCTTATTATAATGGTATCGTCGCGACCGCTGGATGGACCGTAATTCATTGCGTATCGTCAAAGTGTAGACGATCCCAACTTTATGGGTATTTACACTTCCGAAAGCACTTCTCCGCAACATTTGCTCGTGTCCACCCTTTCCGATGAACTGATGGTGGCTACACAAGGACGGGCTGAGGTCTATTCCATTGCGCCTACGCGTGAAATGGCCGTCATGGCAGCAGGACATGCAGCCAAAGGTGCTTTCTGGATCAACAGCGAAACCGGAAAGTGGAGCGGTACGACCTATTACGGATCGTTCCCGGAATGGGTTTCGGCCTATAATGACCGCGAAGGACTGGACTTCCGGATCAACAGTCTGGTGTGGGGACCTTATCTTCCGGTTACCTCCTACAAGTATGTCACAACAGAGGTGCCGCAAGTAACCTTCAAACATGATTTTTCAGACGAACGGCTGGACAAATACAAGAAATTCAAGACCAGCCCCTATGCCAACGATGAAGTAAACCGTCTGGTCAATGTCTTTCTGACCAATACGAATATCGGAAAAGACAATACGCCCGACCTGCTGACACTTTCCTATTATGCAGGCAACTATGCCCATAAGTCGAATACGGAATATGCCATGGAAATCCAGGATGCGTATGTACGTCTGGATAATACCCTGGGCGACCTGCTGGATCTGATTGACCGGAAGGTGGGACTGAACAATACCCTGATTTTCATTACTTCTACCGGTTATACGGATCCTGATCCCGCTGATCCTCCGCAATACCGCATTCCCAGCGGAGAGTTTCACATCAAGCGCTGTGCTGCCCTGCTGAACATGTACCTGATGGCCGTTTACGGTCAGGGACAGTACGTGGAGACATATTATGACCGTCAGATCTATCTGAACCATAAGCTGATTGAAGAAAAGAAACTGGATCTCACCGAGGTGATGAACCGTTCCTGCGACTTTGTCGTGCAGATGAGCGGCGTACGTTCGGCCTATTCTTCCCAGCGTATTCTGTTGGGAGCCTGGGATCCGCAGATCGAGAAGCTGCGCAACAGTTTCAGCGCGAACTGCTCGGGCGACCTGTATATTGAGGTGATGCCCGGATGGTCTGTCATCAGCGAATATTCGAACACCCAGAAGGTGATCCGCGAAGCCTATCCTTCCGTACCTTTGATTTTCCTGGGTGCAGGTGTGAAACCTGAAATTCTCTATACTCCTGTCAAGATGGCTACTGTGGCTCCCACGGTGGCTCACTTTATGCGCATTCGTGCTCCGAATGCCGCTTCCGCTTCTCCTTTGACCGGAATTCGTAAATAATTTTCGGTCGTATGCCGCAGATACCTGTTTTTTGGTTATCTTTGTGCGGTTTCGTGAACAAACCTTTTTTACTTTTTGAAAATAATAAAAACAATAATACACAATGGGATTTAATGAATTTATAAGCAAGCTGTTCGGAAACAAGGCTACTCGTGACATGAAGGAAATTCAGCCGTGGGTGAACAAAGTGAAAGCAGTTTATCCGGAAATAGCTAAACTGAGCCACGATGAACTTCGTGCCAAGACGGAAGAGCTGAAAAAGCGTATCAAGGACTCTGCCGTTGAAGAGAACAAGAAAATCGAAGAGCTGAAAGCTCCATCGAGTCTACCGAACTGGAAAAGCGTGAAGCCATCTTTGCACAGATCGATAAACTGGAAAAGGAAGTGCTTGACAAGTATGAGGTTGTGCTCAACGAAATCCTTCCCGAGCTTTTGCCATCGTGAAAGATACGGCCCGCCGACTCTCTGAAAATGAAGAAATCGAAGTGACAGCTACCGAATTCGACCGTGAACTGGCTGCGCAGGGACGCGACTTCGTACGCATTGAAGGCGACAAGGCGATCTGGAAGAATCACTGGAAAGCCGGCGGTAACGAAATGTCCTGGAACATGGTACACTATGATGTACAGCTCTTCGGTGGTGTTGTACTGCATCAGGGTAAGATTGCCGAAATGGCGACCGGTGAAGGTAAGACCCTCGTGGCAACCCTTCCGGTGTTCCTGAACGCACTGACCGGAAACGGTGTACATGTGGTTACTGTCAACGACTATCTGGCTAAGCGTGACTCTGAATGGATGGGTCCTCTCTATATGTTCCATGGTCTGCGTGTGGACTGTATCGACAAGCACCAGCCCAACTCGGCAGCCCGTCGCCGTGCTTACATGGCCGACATCACTTTCGGTACGAACAATGAATTCGGTTTCGACTACCTGCGTGACAACATGGCCATCAGCCCGAAAGACCTGGTTCAGCGCAAGCATAACTATGCCATTGTCGATGAGTCGACTCTGTATTGATCGACGATGCCCGTACTCCGCTGATCATTTCAGGTCCGGTACCCAAAGGCGACCAGCAGCTTTTCGAAGTGTTGCGTCCGCTGGTAGAACGTCTGGTTGAAGCACAGCGCAAACTGGCTACCCAGTATCTGGCCGATGCCAAGCGCCTGATTGCTTCCGACAAGAAAGAAGACGTGGAAGCCGGTTTCCTTTCTCTGTTCCGCAGCCACAAGGCTCTGCCGAAAAACAAGCCGCTGATCAAGTTCCTGAGTGAACCGGGTATCAAGGCCGGTATGCTGAAGACCGAGGAAATCTATATGGAGCCAACAACAAGCGTATGCCGGAAGCCGTTGAGCCGTTGTATTTCGTGATCGACGAAAAACTCAAGAGCGTGGATCTGACTGATAAGGGTGTAGACCTGATCACCGGAAACTCACAGGATCCTACTCTGTTCGTATTGCCCGACATCGCTGCACAGCTGTCTGAACTGGAAAACCAGAAAGGACTGAGCGATGAAGAAAAGCTGGCCAAGAAAGACGAACTGCTGACCAATTATGCCATCAAGTCAGAACGTGTGCATACCATCAACCAGCTGTTGAAGGCATACACCATGTTCGAAAAAGATACAGACTACGTCGTAATGGACGGACAGGTGAAGATCGTAGACGAGCAGACCGGCCGTATCATGGACGGACGCCGCTGGAGCGACGGTCTCCATCAGGCTGTGGAAGCCAAGGAAGGTGTGAAGGTGGAAGCTGCCACACAGACCTTTGCAACGATTACACTTCAGAACTACTTCCGTATGTATCACAAGCTGTCCGGTATGACCGGTACTGCTGAAACGGAAGCCGGCGAATTCTGGGATATCTATAAACTGGATGTCGTAGTGATCCCGACCAACCGTCCGATTGCACGTATCGATATGAACGACCGTGTCTACAAGACCAAGCGTGAAAAGTACAAAGCTGTGATCGAAGAGGTAGAGAAGATGGTACAGGCCGGACGTCCGGTACTGGTAGGTACCACTTCCGTGGAAATCTCCGAAATGCTGAGCAAGATGCTTACCCTGCGTAAGATCCCTCACAACGTATTGAATGCGAAACTTCACCAGAAAGAAGCTGAGATCGTAGCCAAAGCCGGTCAGAGCAGTACGGTAACCATTGCCACCAACATGGCCGGTCGTGGTACCGATATCAAGCTGAGTCCGGAAGTGAAGGCTGCAGGTGGTCTGGCCATCATCGGTACGGAACGTCACGAATCCCGCCGTGTTGACCGTCAGCTGCGTGGTCGTGCCGGCCGTCAGGGAGACCCGGGTTCATCCGTATTCTTCGTATCTCTTGAAGATGACCTGATGCGTCTGTTCTCATCCGACCGTATTGCCAGCGTCATGGACAAGCTGGGCTTCAAGGAAGGCGAAATGATCGAACACAGCATGATTTCCAAATCCATTGAACGTGCCCAGAAGAAGGTGGAAGAAAACAACTTCGGTATCCGTAAGCGTCTGTTGGAATACGATGACGTGATGAACAAGCAGCGTACCGTGGTTTACACCAAACGCCGCCACGCCCTGATGGGAGAACGTATCGGTATGGATATCGTGAACATGATCGTTGACCGTTGCTACAATGCGCTGGAACAGCGACTTACGAAGATGCCAAGATGGAAATCCTCCAGACACTGGCCATGGAAGCTCCTTTCACGGAAGAAGACTTCCGCAACCGCCGGAAAGACGAGCTGGCTGAGAAGACCTTCGAAGAAGCAATGGCACTCTTCAAACGCAAGACCGAACGCATGGCACAGATTGCCAATCCGGTTATCAAGCAGGTTTATGAGAACCAGGGACACATGTATGAAAACATCATGATCCCCATTACCGACGGCAAGCGTATGTATAACATTTCCGTCAACCTGAAGGAAGCATACGAAACCGAATCAAAGGCCATCGTAAAAGCATTCGAAAAGGCTATCCTGCTGCATACCATCGACGATGCATGGAAAGAAAACCTGCGCGAACTGGACGAACTGAAGCACTCTGTACAGAATGCCAGCTACGAACAGAAAGATCCGCTGTTGATCTTCAAGCTGGAATCAGTTACTCTGTTTGACAACATGGTGAGCAAGATCAACAACAATACCATTTCTGTCCTGATGCGCGGACAGATCCCGGTTCAGGAACCCCAGCAGGTACGTGAAGCTGCTCCCGAACCTTCACTCCGCGCCAGCAGTACAAGGAAGAAAAAGCCAGCCTGACCGATGCATCCCAGCAGGAAGCAGCTGGACAGGATACCCGCGAGAAACAGAAACAGGAACCCTACCGTGCTGAAAAGACCGTAGGACGCAATGATCCCTGTCCTTGCGGAAGCGGACTGAAATACAAGAACTGTCACGGACGCGACCAGGCTGAATAATCCTGAGCTGAACGTCAGTTCCCTTTTACACACGCTCCGGCGTGTGTCCGGCGTGCCGGAGCGTGAATATCCATACGCTCCGGCACGTTTTCGTTTGTATATTTTCAAAATTTAACTCATACTTTATGGGGAATATGCTAATTTTGTTCCGTTAAAACGATGATTATGAAAAGTATGCCTCTTTGTTGATCGGAATAGCCGGATGTGTGCTGGCATCCTGCAGTTCCGTCCAGTTTCTTTCTTTCGACCAGCTTTGTCCTGCCGATGTCAGTTTTCCCGAACAGTTGCGGAATGTAGCCGTGGTCAATAACATGCCTCCCATTCCTTCTCCCAAATCCGGAGTGCTGACCCTGGGACATCTGGAAGGCGACGGCAAGACCTCAGCCGAAGCACTGGCCGAGTCGCTGGCCGATACCCGTTATTTTGACCAGGTGATCATTTGCGATTCTGCCCTCCGTTCCGAAGGAAGTGCCGGCACTTCAAGCCTGTCAGCCCGTCAGGTGGAACAGCTGACGCGGGATCTGGGAGCCGATGCCATCTTTTCTTTCGACCGTGTGCAGATTGAAACCCGCAAGGAGGATGTTTTCTATCCGGAGTTTGGTGCCGTTCTGTCAGTGGCTCATGTGAAGCTTACCCCGCAGGTGCAGGTCTATGTTCCCGGACGTGACAAACCCCTGTTCACCCTGGTGAAGACCGACAGTCTGGGATGGGAGATCGACCCTACGGTTTCCGACAAGACTGTCATTCCGGAAGTATCTTCGTATGCCGCTTCCATCCTGACCGGCCATCTCGTGCCCCATTGGGTATCGGCCGACCGGATCTATTTCGACGGCGGATGTGCGACATGCGCGATGCCGGAGTCAGTGTGCGTGAGGGAGACTGGAAAGCAGCCCAGGAACTGTGGACAAAGCTCTATGAAGCCAGCAAGAAAGGAAACCTCAAGATGAAATCTGCGTTCAATCTGGCCCTTTCCTATGAAATGCTGGGCGATATGAACCAGGCAGTATCGTGGCTGGAAAAGGCAAAAAGTCTGGTGAAGCCCGACTCCGACTATGCACAACTTGTCAGTTTCTACGACCGTCAGTTGCAGGAACGTCTGCGCCAATGGACCCAGCTGAACATCCAAATGCACCGTTTTGATAACAATTTCTGAAACTTTTCCTTGTACGAACGATTTTTTTGTACATTTGAGAGAACAAATAAAGGAGAATAGTCTATGGATATATGTGAACAGTCACAGCTGGCCATCGTTTCCGCCCTGAAAGAAGCGATCGGACACTATGCCGCAGGGGAGAAAGATTCAGTCATAACAGATATTCATCTGCTGCCGCGGCAGGACAGCGGCGAGCTGGTTATCTTCGACGATGACGATGAAGAGCTGGCCCGTACCATTATTGATGAGTGGGTGGATTATGAGAGCGACGACTTCTATACCCAGGTGGAGCTGCTGCTTCGTTCGGCTGTCATGACGCTGAAAGATGAAGGTGCGCTCGACAAGCTTTGTCTGCTGAAACCGTATTCTTTCGTGCTGGTGGACGATGAAAAGGAAACCGTAGCCGAACTGCTGCTGATGGATGAAGAAGAGACCATGCTGCTCAGTGACGAACTGCTGAAAGGGCTTGACGAGGAACTGGATACCTTCCTGAAGGAACTGTTGGAAAAATAAGCCTGAGTCCGTATGAATGAACGCATCACCTTTCGGAAAAACGAACACCTTCGGACGGTTAATCCCCGGTGGCGGGGCAATCCGTCGGTGGGGGGCAAGTTCTTTAACCGTCAGCACCGCTGGCGTCCGGGGGTGGGAAGTGTTCTGAAGTGGCGTTTCTCGCCGAATCCCCAGCGCAAGGAAAAGCGTCAGGTGAAATGGAATCCCCGGATTCATTACCTGCGTTCGCTGGATGCCGCAGTGGGCAACTGCCTGATCTGGCTGGGGCACAATTCTTTTTTTCTTCAGCTGGGAGGAAAACGTTTTATGATCGATCCGGTGTATGGCAGCATTCCGTTTGTCAAGCGCCGGAGTGAGTTTCCTGCCAGTCCTTCCATTTTTCGCGATATAGACTATCTGCTGATCAGTCACGACCATTTTGATCATCTCGACAAGCCCAGTGTGGCAAAGCTGGTTGCCGGCAATCCCCGGATGAAACTGTTCTGCGGCATTGGAACAGGCAGGCTGATTCAAGGATGGTTTCCCGGTCTGCAGGTAATTGAAGCGGCCTGGTATCAGCAGTATGCTGATGGCGGTCTGCGTCTTACGTTTCTTCCTGCCCAGCATTGGAGCAAGCGCGGTGTAAGAGACGGAGGCGAGCGTTTGTGGGGAGCCTTTATGATTGAAGCCGACCACATTACGATCTATAACAGTGGAGATACAGGCTATGCCCATCATTTCCGTGAACTGCCGGAACTCTTTCCCCATATCGACTATTGCATGATCGGTATCGGTGCCTATAAACCCCGTTGGTTTATGAAACCCAATCACATATCACCTTACGATGCACTGACTGCATCGGCCGACATGCATGCCCATGTAACGATTCCCATGCACTATGGCACCTTCGATTTGTCCGATGAACCCTTATTCGATCCGCCCCATGTGTTTCAGTCAGAAGCGAAGAAGCGCGGTCAGGACATTATTTTGCCTGAACTGGGAGAAATCATTAAATTGAAGCGGTTCTCATAAACGGACACAGTTATTGTGACCGCATCCCCATATTACACTCTTGATCTTTTTATCAACTTCCTATAGGAAATCAATTGATTTCCGGCAGGCAGTCAATTGATTTCCATAAGGAAATCGATCGGCTTTCTGTTGGAATCCGTATAATACATGCAGAGCTTTCCGGTGCAGTTTACTTGAAACCGGATGCTGAATAAGACGACCCTGAAGGATCTGAATCTGAAAGTTTTCTGAGAAATCTTAATGTAACGTATTAAAATACAGCTTGTATTGAAAATTTCAGTTTTTATTCAGTTGCGGGTAATGAATTTTTTCTAATTTTGAATTTAGAAAATTGTATTGTTAAATCATAATCTGATCCTTATGAAAATTTCGTTTATTCCTTTTGTCAGTGTGCTGCTTGCTCTCTTGTGTGGGTGTACAGCAGAGAAGAAGCCGGAAAGTGTGTCAGAGCTGTTTCCGGTTCCGATATCTTTAAGTTGTTCTGCAGAATCGTTTGTTCCGGAAGATTCTCTGGCTGTTGTGGAAGGGCTGGCTTGTTCCGGCCGGAATCTGGTGGTTTATGATCTGAAATGATTTACTCTCATGAAATTATTTGTATCAGTATGAAAAAGCATATTTTCGTTTTATTGTCGGCAGTTCTTTTAGGAGGAATGTGTGGATGTGTACAGAAATCTTCATCTGCTCAATATATGACATTCGATACGGTTGATTATGTAGATGGATTTCCCTGTGTGGTGGAACTGACAGAAAGCAAAGAACCGGAATTTGATGTGATAGGGATCAATGATTTCTGTATAGTGGATTCCATCATGTTTTTTCCCAGCGTTGGGGTTGATTATTTGTGGAGTCTTTTCTCTTTGAATGACAACAGGCTGTTAGGCAGATGTTTTACCAAAGGGACTGGCCCTGGCGAATTTGTTATGGCTCCTCGTGTGGCTTTTAAGACGGATATATTCCATGAGAAGGGGTATTTGTATGCGAACATATATGATTTTCAGACAGGAAAGGTGACGAGAAGTGACATCCGTGCTTCTTTGGAGCAAATAAAAACGTAATGACTGTATTATGTGATTCTTTGCCTTCTGGTCTGTTTAGCTTTATTTCGATAAGCGACAGTGTTTTCTTCTGTAAAGAGAGCTCTCCAGACTTTACACAGCAGAAGAGATATCTGGCTGGAAAAACAGCTGGAATGCTTCCTCCTGTAATAGAACGTCTGAACGAGGCGAAAGTGAGCGACAGCAAGGATATCAACATTATTTCTACCATTGCAAAGATGAGCCGTGTAAACGAACGGATTGTTGAAATGCCTATAGGTCTGAACTATATCAACATATATTCATTGAATGGTGACTTTGCCAGGACGGTCTGCGTAGGAGATGAACTTGACGATATCAGCGAGATTGAGGATCGCAAAGAGTGGAACCGGATGTATACCTATGCTGACTTACGTTTGTTTAAGGATTTCTGGGGGGTGGTTTCGATAAATGAAGATAAGATGACCTTTCAGACGGGCAGAAAGAAATATCCTTCTATTTTGCTGTTTGACTGGGACGGAAAGCCGCTGGCAGAGTTAAAGCTTACCCGGTTTGTCAATTCCTTTGATATAGATATGGTGAATAAGACACTTTATGTTTTTGATGTCTATAATGACAAGATGTTTGCGTATGATCTGTCAGAAGTTCTGAATAAGATCGTCTGAATCAGGGATTTGTTGCTTCGTGTGTGAATAAACGAAACCAAGTTAATTAATAAAATCGCATTAAAGATGAAAAAGAACTTTATAAAAACTGCTTTCGTTGCAGCATTTGCATCTATTGCAGGTTATGGTGTATATACATCACAGCAGAAAGTTGAAATGTCAGACCTGGCAAAGGCCAATGTGGAAGCGCTGGCTCAGAATGAAGATGGTGGGAGTTCTAATTCATGGTCATGTTGGTCTCAAGAAAAAAAGGAAGTGGTTATTGGAGATGTGGTAACCCTTGTAAATATGTAGATGGGGCAAGTGGCAAAGGAACAGAAGGGAAGTGTTATAAGAATTGATAATTATGAGGGCATAACAAAATAGTTATGCTCTTTTATTGTTATTAAAATGAAATATCTATTTTTTATATTCATAGTTTTTTGTGTCGGATGTACTGAAGTCAGGGACATCTATTATTCTGATGATATTAAAATTACAGATGGAGTAGAAGTACCACATCGGACATTAAACGGAAAGCTGCTGATATCAGAACTCTTGGGTGTTTCTTATATGGAAGTGGTTGGCAATTATCTTTTGGCATTCACTCCAAAATTAAACAACTTGTTTCATATTTATGATGCAATGGTAAATACATTACAGAAATAGGAATAAAAGGAAATGGTCCAAATGATTTTGTCAATTGTAAGCCGACCGGTCAATCCTGTGTAAATAAAGGAGTATGTAATATATGGATAAACGATGTGTCATCCGCAGAATTAAAAAGAATTGACCTGAATGAAGTATCAGGATGGGGCGATGTATAATTGATAAGCGATTGCCAGTAATCCCGATGTCTGCCAACTCTTTTTATATGAATGATTCAGTGGCTATGCAAGAAGTATTGACTGAAAACAATTATAAATGGGTTTCTTCTAGTAATGGAAGAATTTTGACAGAAGAGCCTTGCTATAAGATTAAGATGTCGACACCTTATAGTTGTTATAGTAGCATTTCTCGCATAGATGAATGTGAAAATCTGATTGTGTCTGCTATGCATTATATAAATCAGATAAATTTTTACAATTATAAGACAGGGAAACGTTTTTCTGCTTGTGTCGGGAGTATAACTGCAAGCCAAAATATATTGGATAAAGAAACCGGGTTGAGCAAATGGGTGTATTATGCGGATTTGCAAGTAACAGACAAGAATATATATGCTTTATATTTGAACCAGAATTATAAAGATGCCTATGAAAAGAAAAAGAAGGTAGAGCTTCATGTTTTGGTAAAGATGGTTACACTTCATGAAATCTTGTCCTTTGATCAGTATATTATAGGAATATCTGTAGATATGTCTCATGGCATATTATATGGTCTCTCTTATGATGATTGTATATATGCATATGAGTATAAGAAATATTTGAAGTGAGAGATAAAATTGATGAAATGAGATGTAACCGCGACAAAATTAGCGAAAATAGTAAGATGGACAAACGGAAGGTTTGTCGCTTCGCAGAGAGTATAATGAAAATAAAGAATAGCAATAAGTAATGATGAATATGAGAAAGTTTTTAAAAACCACTTTAGCAATAATATTGATTGCAGGAGCAGGAATTATTGTCTATAATATACAAAAAACAGAAACCTTGTCTGAACAGGCTTGTGATAATGTGGAAATAATCGATTATGCCCATGCGGAAATAAAGGGCATGTCTGAGATTCCGGACACGCTTCTTGGAGATAAGAAGTATATATTCCTGGATAACGGGAACAGCGATACGTTTGTCAGCATGATTACAAAAGTCGCGATGACAGACAACCGTATTTATGTTTTGGATCCTAAACTGTCCAAAGTCGTTGTATTCGACAGTAAAGGAAAGGGAGTTGGACAAGTGGGTTGCAGGGGGCAGGGAAAGTCTGAATATGTCAGTATCACAGACTTCTGTTTGTCGGACAATGGAGACATATACCTGATAGACGGAGTGCAGAAGAAGCTTCTGGTCTTTGACAGCCGGTTACGTTTTAAGGAAAGCAAGATGCTTCCGTTTGATGCGGAAGCGATTAAGGTTCTTCAGGATGGGAATATATTGTGGGGATGTGTCCTTGGAATTTAGGGAAGTGTAGCGGCAAGAAGATTGCCGTTACAGACAAGAACCTGAATGTAATGGAGGGGCTGATAGATTTTGATGAGTATACAGACCCTTCCTACATCTTTTCTTTTATCAAGATTATAGAGACTGACGTTTGCCTGAGTTACAACAGAGAAATCGATAGCCATATATATGTGTTCAATAAAAACGGTACTCTCCGTCAGGTGTTGCTTTTTGACTTTGGCGATATGGATGTTCCGGATGAAAAGAAGAAAAACATAGAGAAAAATCTGAGGGACTTTGAACGTTATTGTTGCCTGATAAGTTTTGCAGCCGTGACAGACAGAATTGTGGCTGGACAATTGAAGAAGTTCGGAAAAACAGTACCGTTCATATACGACCGTTTGCACAATATCAGCTATGAGGGAGAGGGGCATGATATTCCTACCTATACAACGGCAACGGATTATGAAAGTCATATTGGATTACTTATCTGGATGCTGTTACGGACAATCGTCAGTATGTTGTACCGGATTCTGTAAATGAATACCTGAAGAATGAAGGGATGGTGTTATGTCTTCAGAAACTTGAATAGCCATGTCTTCCATTACGATAAATATTAATGATTTTAGGATTTCATTTTGTTTTTATTCAAATTGAACTAATTTAAGTATTAAGATAGGGTCTTAGGGGTTTTTCTTTTATAGATAGCTCCTATTCCTTATTCTATATGGATTTAAATTTGTAATATTATAGATATGCATAAAATATTTATTATATTTATTACAACTTTTTTATTGATTACATTAGTTGATTGTACCTCCCGAAAAGGTGAAAGCCAGTCTGTAGTGGAGGTCGTAGATTTCGGTAATGTGCAAACTTGCAAAAGTTCGGAACTGATAAGAGTAGAACGCTTTCTTCCTTTGGAGACATCCGATCGCTCTTTGTTTGGAAGTATAGATCAGCTGGAGGTGTGGAAAGACCGGATTTATCTGCTTGATACGTATAAAACCAATGCGGTGTTGGTATTTTCGGCAACGGACGGAAAGTTTATTCATAAGATAGAGGGGAGGGGGAACGGACCGGGAGAGTTCCTCAGTCCGCATTCATTTTGGATCGACCGCTCCGATGGCTCGCTGTACATACTGGACCGTATGATGTCGAAGCTGTTGAGGTATGATTTGGAAAGCCTGGATTACGAGGAAGAGATTAAACTTCCTGACTTGGCTCCGTTAGCTTTCTGTGTTCCTACAGAGGGCGATTATCTATATTATTTCCCTTTACGGAAGAATGACCTTTTCTGCGGAAAGCAATATGTGAAGGCAGATAAGGAGGGTAATGTATTGTCTACTGCTTATGATGCACCGGCTTCCGGAAAGATATTGCATGGGAATGCGGCTCCGTTTTATAGTTATGGAGGAAGATACGTTTTTGCCCCTATTTTTCGAACCGGATTTATGAATGGATGAATGATTCGTTGAAGGTGTGCCGGGAGATGAAATGGGGAAATAGAACTTTACCCGAAACTGCTGTCTTTGAAAAATCGGAAGATTCGGGAGATGTGATGCGTGAGATCTTGTCGAGCGATTATATCCGTTTTCTGTATGTATATGAAAACCGGGCTGCCTTAGCTGTGAAGTATTATGTTCAGAAAGATCTGCATTTGTCGGTTTATAACAAGTCTTCGGGGCAGGTTGCCAACGTGAAAGCCGCTGCCGTGCAGGATGATTTGGGGCTGGGCGGTTTGTTTCCTATGCCAGTCGGTACGGATGAGGATTTGCTGGTTGGCAGCCTTTCGTTGCTTGATATGGAAGAGAAAATTATCTCTCCAGAGTTGAAGGCTTGTTTGAAGCAGGCAGATGAAGAAGGAAATCCGGTGTTGGTATTTTATAATTTAAAATAACGTGAGTTCAATGAAATCTGCGAAGCTAAATCATCTGCCATACAAAATAATTCTATAACTTTGCTCTCGGTGATCATAGCGATTATTGAAATGAAGAAGCTGTTTTCTTACTTGCTTTTATTGGTATTTCTGAGTGCTGCGGGATGTGCTAAAAAGAATGCGTCGGCCTATTATTCCAATGGTGTCAAACCGGATAGCGTTTACACCGTGGAAGTTCATACATTGAATGACTCTTCCATATGGTGTTTCCCTTTGCAGATGGAATGTATTGATTCTTTACTCGTGATACTGGACTATATGGATGATTGTTATTTTCATGTGTACACATTGTCCGGGAATCCGAAAGGGAAGTTTGCCCGTAAAGGTAAGGGCCTGGCGAACTTTTGTTTAGTGTAGGGTCGGCTGGGAATTGGCCATGGATACGACTTTATGTATTTATGAGCCAGTCTACGGATTGGCAGAAGGAACTGTCCCGGCATTTGTCGTAGGTAACGAAAAAACTCAGTTGGGATTTGAAGATGCTTATGCGGGAAACGAGTTTATTTATGCGCTGCTGCATGAGAAAGGAGATGCGATGGAGCCTGAATCGGTCATTGTGTTTGACTGGCAGGGGAACGCTGTTAAGGAAATGCGGACCGGTCAGCGTTTGGCACGTTTTTGTGTGGACGAGACGCATAATGTCATTTATGCACTGGCATCGGATGAAGAAAACGGCTATAATTGGTACGTATTTGCAGTGATTAAATAATTTGAAAATGCAAGGAAGATACGATGTGAAGAAGTGGTTTGATGTTTTGTTGAATTTGGTATTCGGGGGGATATGCCTGTTTTTGCTATGGATTTTGGCACAGGTGTTTGTCTTTGCTTCTTTTCAGATACCGAGTGATTCCATGTCGCCTGAACTCAAGGAAGGAGATTTTGTGTTGGTATGGAAGCCGCTTGTGGGGGCTCGTCTCTTTAATTTGCACAAGTCGCTCAATCTGGAGCAGACAGAGATTTACCGTATTCCGGGCTTCAGAAAGATACGGCGCAATGATGTGGTGGTATTCAATTTCCCGCACCCCAACGACTGGAGCATATAGAGATGCATATTCTGAAATATTATATAAAGCGTTGTATCGGACTGCCTGGGGATACGCTTTCAATTCATGGCGGGATCTTTCATATAGCCGGTGTGGCTTCTCCTCTGGGAAATCTTGCGTCTCAAAAACGGATTGGACAGATGAAGGCAGAAGATTTTCCTCAGGAAGTGTTTCAGAGTTTTCCCTATGATTCTTTACTGAACTGGAATATAAAGAATTTTGGCCCGTTGTATATTCCAAAGGCCGGGAGTGAGGTGAAAATGGATCGTACCGGCTGGGTACTTTACCATAAGCTGATAGAGTGGGAACAGGGAAAAGATCTGATTTTCCGGGGATCATCGGTATTACTGAATGACAGTGTGATAACTACTTACCGTTTCCGTAAAAACTATTATTTTGTTGCCGGAGATCGTGGGGAGAATTCACAGGATTCACGCTACTGGGGCTTACTTCCGGAAGAGTATATCGTGGGAGTGGCTTCAAGGATATGGAAATCGGTTGACCGGTATACGGATAAGGTACGCTGGGACAGAGTATGGAAAGCAATAGAATAGATGGTATAATGAAGAACTGGGTATACAGACTGGCGGCATGGTTCGCAGGAGGATTACTTTTGGGCTGTGTGGTGGCAACTGTGATGGTGGATGATCCTGTTGTGCCTGCCGGTTTGCAGGGAAAGCAGTGGATATGGCTGTCAGAAGCACTGTTGGTGGCATTGCCGTTTTGGGCAGCAGGGGGAATTCTGAATTTTCGTTTTACAGTGCATATTGTATCAGAGGTCGCGGAATGGGTGCTGATGTTTGGGGGAGCGGTGCAGGCATTGCTTGGCCTGGGACAGATTGCCGGGTTATACCCGTCGGGGCATTCGCTTTTTGTGCTGACGGGAACGTTCTATAATCCCGGTCCTTATTCCGGGTATCTGGCAGCCATTCTACCCGTTACTTTATACAGAATGCTTTCTGTGAATGGACGGACGGGCCGTAGGGCGAAAGTGGAATATTATGTTTCGTTGTGCGTGGTGATGCTTGTCCTTTGTGTACTTCCGGCCGGGATGAGCCGGGCAGCATGGCTTGCAGCCTTTGTTTCCTGCGGATATGTTACTTTTCGTATATATGGTGACCGGATAAAATTTTTTATGCTGAAATATAAGTATGCTGTTCTCGGGGTTCTGTTGTCGGGAATTTTTCTGGCCGCAGGAGCCTATCTGATGAAGCGTGACTCGGCTGACGGGCGTCTGCTGATCTGGAAGATAACAATGCGGGCTATTGCGGATAACCCGATGGGAGAGGAGAGAGGAAGAACTTTCTCTGCCTTGTATGGAGATGCTCAGGAGGAGTATTTTATGGAGGGAAAGTTTTCGGATGCGGAGGCTTGGGTGGCCGGATCTCCTGATTTTGCTTTTAATGAGTTTCTGCAGATTGCGGCCGAACGGGGAATATGGGTGGCTGTGGCAGTGGTTGTCTGGTTGCTTGTACTGCTTGGCTTTGCCGGGAAAAGGAAACGTCTGACCGGTATGGGAGGATGTCTGGTATCACTGATGGTTTTTGCTTCTTTCTCTTATCCTTTGCATATTCCGGCTATTGTTTCGGTCTGGGTATTGACGGTCATGGTGCTCATGGGGGAATGGCTTGTAGCCATAAGACCGGAAAAACTTGCAAAGTGGTTTTGCTGCTTGCGGCATTGGCTGGCTTGGGAGCTTCTGTAAGTATACACAGGTATATGAGGAGCGGGTACAGGCTGCACGTGAATGGATGCCGTTGAGAGGGCTGTATCGGGCGGGTGATTATCAGGCTGCCGTGAAGGCGTATGAGAAACTGTATAGCCGGATGAACTGGAACGATGATTATTGTTTTGAATATGGGAGGGCACTTTATCGGCTTAAGTGTTATGAGAAGGCGGAAGAGGAACTGAAACGGGCGTTGACGGTGAGTGGTGATCCGATGATATTGAATCTTTTGGGGAGGAATGCTCAGGATAAAGGGGAGTTTGAAAAGGCGGAGGAGTTTCTGATACGTTCTACTCACAGACTGCCGGAACGTATTTATCCTTACTATCTGCTGGTGAAACTGTATGCCGTGCCGGAATATTACAGTCGGGAAAAATTGGTAAGGGCAGCGGAGAAGGTGCTTTATAGTGAGCCGAAGGTGAACTCAACGGCTGTCAGGGAAATGCGTCAGGAGGTGAGAAGTATTTTAAATGAAAGGAAATAATTGTATGGGAAAGATCTTTGGCTGGGGTGTAGTCTGGATGTTGCTGCTGTTTGCAGGCGGATGTTCTACTGGTGAAGAAAGGCAGTTGGATGAGGCTCTGAAGCTGGCCGGTGATAACCGGAAGGAGCTTGAAAGGTGCTGGATTATTATGCTGGTGACAGTCTGAAACTCCGGGCTGTACGTTTTCTGATAAGGAACATGCCGGGGTGTTATGGCTTTCCGGAATCCGGGCTTTCCGGTCTGGCTTCTGTATATCAGGCTTATGACTCTGTGAACAGGGTATTTGACTATCGGATATGTGCAGAATGGGGGAAGGAAATCGACCGTCTGCAGGAAAGAATTCCCGGAATATCTTCCGGATGTTGGGTGGCAGACTTGTCTGCGTGAGTTCTTCTTATCTGATCAGTGAAACAGAACGTTCTTTCGATGCCTGGGAGAGAAACGTGTATGCTTCGCAGATTTCTTTTGATGATTTTCTGGAGTATGTGTTGCCTTACCGCCGCTTGAATGGCCTGGTGGCTGACGGGATCAGGGATACATTCTATTACCGGCACATGGGAAAATATTATGCTTCGGCCGGACACTCGTGGAAGGAGGATACGGATTCACTGCTCTATGAATACCGTTCTCTGGTACATTCTCAGTTTTTCGGAACCCGGATTCCTTTGGTGGATGCTGCTACGTTCGAACGGTTGAAGCGTGGCTTGTGCATTCACAGGTGCTGGTATAATTCTTTTTTGTTGTCTGCTTTGGGAATGCCTGTGGCCATTGATTTTGTTCCTGCATGGGGGAACCGGAATAATTCACACACATGGAATGTTCTGGTGATGGGAGACAGATCGTATGCTTTCGAGGCTTTCTGGGATGAAGACCGGTGGAAATACAAGCGTATCTATAACAACCGGACTTGCGATCGTTTATGGGGAGAATTCCGCCTTCCAAAGGTTTACCGTTATACTTATTCCAATCATCCGGAAGGGCCTGTAACGGACAGGGATGTAGACCGGGCTGATATTCCTTCTTTGTTCCGGAACATGAAGAAACTGGATGTCTCGAATGAATATTTCGAAACTCAGGATGTCTGTATCAAATTGACTGAACCTGCTCCGGAAGGTGCACGGTATGCTTATCTTGCGGTTTTCGGCTATCAGCAATGGCATCCGGTGCAATGGGGGAAGATCGGGAACGATGGTTCTGTACTGTTCCGTAATATGGGTAAAGACATGGTATATCTGCCGGTGTATTACCGGCAAGGTGTGGTGGTTCCTGCGGCCAGTCCTTTCAGCTGGAGGCCGACGGTACTGTCCGCATCTTGTCGGATGACGGGAAAAGAGGAAAAGTCGGATTGCGGACTCTGTTCGGAGCGCCGACTCACGACCGGAACCTGACTTATCTTCATGCTTTCCGTGGTACAAGTTTTGTAGTGATGGAAGATGGAAATCCTCAGGGGAAATTATGTGAACTGACAGACTCGCTGGGGATAGGGATGAACAGGTTTCCGGTTGTTTCGTCTGCTTCCTGCCGCTATGTCCGGATGTATCTTCCGGCGGATACGCTGGCTGCCGGAGAGATTGTTTTCTATACGGCTGACGGACGTGTGCCTTCGGTGCGTGTGGTATCGGAGGGAATTCCCTTGTCACAGTCGTCAGAAGGTATCCGTAACTTGACGGATGGTACGGAAGCGACTTGTTGCCGTTGCAGGTTTCCGGAAGGATATGTGGATTTTGATTTGGGAGAAAGTTACCGGCTGACCGGAGTCGGTTTCTGTCCTTATTTGAAAAGTCAGATCGAGACGGGAAATCATTATGAGTTGCTTTACTGGGATAAGGGTTGGAAACGGCATGCTTCCCGGGAAGGAACGGAACTTGGCTGGCTGGAATTCGAAGGGGTACCTCTTCACTGTCTGCTCATGCTGAAAAATACGGGATGGCCCGGAGCTTCTGCCGAACGTACATTTACTGTTACGGAAGAAGGAATCAGCTGGGAGTGACAGAAGTAAAAGAATATGTGATTTTTAAACATTCAAAACGATAGATAAGTATGAAGAAACTTTTTTATGGGTAATGGTCGTATTGGGATGGGGGGAATGATTTCCTGTTTGTCCCCGCAGAAAACTTCGGACTGGAAACTGGTCTGGGAGGACGATTTCGAAGGGAGTGGTTTTGATACACTGACCTGGTCGAAGATACCTCGCTGGACTCCGGAATGGGCGCGCCACATGTCGGATAATGAAGTTTGTTATGAAGTGAAAAACGGTCATCTGATTCTGAAAGGAGTGATGAATCCTGACCGGAACGCTGATACCGCAAGATTTATAACCGGTGGGGTGTATACCAAGTATAAAAAGGCCTTTCATGGGGGAAGGCTGGAAATCAGGGCAAAGCTGCAGGGGGCCCGCGGGGCCTGGCCGGCTATCTGGCTGAAGCCTTTCGAAGAGGAGAAGTACAAATGGCCGTCTGGAGGGGAGATTGATATAATGGAACGCCTGAATCATGATACGATTGTTTACCAGACAGTCCATTCTGTATATACTCAGCATCTGAACATACGGAACAATCCTCCGCAGGGAGGAACCGCAGCAATACGGCCGGATGATTATAATGTGTATGCTGTGGAAATGTATCCTGACAGTGTGGTGTTCTTTGTAAATGACCGCCGTACTTTTGCCTATCCGAAAATAGAGACGGATAAAGAGGGGCAGTTTCCTTTTGACAAGCCTTATTATCTGCTTGTCGACATGCAGTTGGAAGGAGGCTGGGTAGGTCCCGTAGATACGCTCGACCTTCCAGTAGAGATGTCTGTGGATTGGGTACGCTATTATCAGCGGGATTCAAAAGAGTAAGAAAATCTATAAGTTTCATAAAACAATTGAAGATCGTTTTTATATTTGTAATTATTACATATCTTTGAAAGCCGTCTTTTGTACGCGGTATGTGAGGATGAACAAATATAGAAAAGAGAAAAAGATTTTGTGTATGAATGCAGTTAGATTGATTTTATGTGCAGTTTCTGTTCTGGCTCTGGAAACTTTGCCTGCAGGGGCAGCAACCGTAATGCCGGATGGAAAGGGTGAGAAAGTGATTTGCAGGGGCTATGAGGCCCATACATCGGCCGGATGGTACAGGTGGGACAGACGGCTCCTGACTTTCAGGCAACCAATGCGGATCTGAAAGAAGTTAGCTTGTCGTCTTTTAAAGGGAAAAAGGTGATTCTGAATATTTTTCCGAGTCTGGACACTCCGACGTGTGCAATGTCTGTCCGGCAGTTTAACGCCAAGGTTTCAGGACTGGATAATACGGTGGTGTTATGTCTGTCCATGGATTTGCCTTTTGCCCAGAAGCGTTTCTGTACGACAGAGGGGTTAGACAATGTGCTGCCTTTGTCGCTTTTCCGCAGTCAGGACTTTGTGAAGGGATACGGACTTTGTCTGGAAGACGGGCCGCTCAAGGGGCTGGCAGCCAGGGCTGTCATAGTGGTGGATGAGGCCGGTAAGGTGAGTTATACGCAACTGGTCAGCGAGATATCCAGTGAGCCTGATTATGATGCTGCCTTGAAGGCGGTGGAATGAAGAATAGCCCCTTTGACGGGGCTTTTTCTGTAAACGGCCTGTATCTGTCAGGGGCGTTCTTCTATCTTTTTCAGGTAGCCGGGATGGTCAGACCATTTGTTTCTGTAGGTTTCCATACATCCTGTGGGTATGGTAATCCTGACCAGATCTTCTGTTCCGGCTTTGGGCAGAGCCGTTTCGATCCTGAAAGCATGTTTTTTACCGGCGTTCACTGTTCCGCCTTTACTCCACCATTGATAGTTATCGGTATCAAAGGCTTTCAGAACAACGAACATAAATTCTCTGGATTTTGTATTCTGAAACCAGAGATTGCTTTCCAGAGTAAATCTTGCCATGCCATTGCTATCGGTTGTGATTTCCAGCAATGGTTTGGTGTTGTGATTTTTCTTGAAGGATTCATAAGAGGTCTCATCATACATTCTGACCGTTTCACTTCCCAGGAGTTCTCCTTTTGAGTTACTTACGGTGATTTCTACCACGGAAGGATTTTCGGGTACGATTGATTTTTCTTTTTTGCAACCTGAGAAAAGACAGATGCCTGCCAGTAATGTTGCAGATAAAAATTTAAAGACGTTCATAGGGTTATAAATTTAGTAAGGCTATAGTTGATTACTGCGTTGTAAAATGCACATTATCTTCCATCATCGACAGCTCAGTAAAGCATTTGCCTGGTTCGATTCCTTTTTAAGTACAGTTTCCACTACCTTGAACCAGTTCAAATAAT
>ENA-OQHA01000278-OQHA01000278.1-human-gut-metagenome-genome-assembly--contig:-NODE-278-length-27005-cov-2.877781_pt1 | contig 27005 bp, 21 predicted proteins | sample MGYA00242558_ERZ504707 | MGnify/ENA primary metagenome ERZ504707 (study PRJEB26092, sample SAMD00036197) | human gut metagenome | host: Homo sapiens | study: EMG produced TPA metagenomics assembly of...
GATGCCTCACCTGGAACGTGCTTGCTTCCCATGGGAAAACGCATACTATCCGCTTGACCGCAAAGAAGAAGACCAGATCACTCCGTGGATGGAAGCTTTCGTAAATGCCGCAAGTGGGTTGAAGCACATAAGAAAGCATAAGCCTAATAGCTTCTATAATGATAAAATGCACAAGCTTCATGATACAAAACCATGAAGTCTTGTGCATTTGTTGTTTATTCCAACTTCCTTTATTGCTAATTTATCAGCTTTTCATTTTGAGAACCCATCTATTTTTCCGACATTTGCAACAATCTTCATACGGAGTTCTCTATGTATCGATTTGTATTCATATTATTTATAGCTCTTTCATCCATACTTCAATCCTTTGGACAGACATTTAAATATATCGGAATGGAAGATGGATTAAGCAGCCAGCGCGTTTTATCTATCAGCCAGGGTGCACAAGACTATATCTGGATACTAACCCATAAAGGTATTGACCGATATAACGGAAAACAATTTGATCATTATACACTTCTGAAAGAGGGTACCCCTTTAAATTTCTATCCTGACTTAAATACCATCAATGTAGATATTGACCGAACTCTTTGGGAATATGGTAAAGATGGATATGTCTTTCGTTTCAATGAACTACAGGATACATTCCAATTAGTATTCGATTTGCGTAAGCAGTTTCCGCTACAAAAGAAACAACCGATTACAGCTGTTTACTTCGACAGCTTTAAAAGAATCTGGTTCTGCAGCAAAGGAAAACTCTATATATACGATACACAAAATCAAAAAAGTTACTCGCTTTCAAGCTCTATCAACGAAGAAATCATCTCTATTACCGAAAATGAGGAGCAGGGAATATATTATCTGGCCAGTCAAAACAAGATGTATGCAACCCGGTTAGAAAAAAAGGCATTAAAGAAAATAACAGATATTCAAATTAAAAACATCTCTGTTATTAATTACATCTATTATCATTCTTATAGCCATCAGCTCATCGTTAACACGCTGGCTAATGGACTTTTAATATATGATCCTCAGTCACAGAAAGCAGATTTGATGGGGGATCTGTTAAAAGACATTCGTATCAATCGTATAATACCTTATTACAAATCACCGAATGATGTGCTGATAGCCACCGACGGAGATGGTGTATACTGGTAGATATGAAAAGTCACCACTGTACACGCTTCCTGCAAGAGAATTATCAACTGCCCAACAAAATGAATGGAAGTATCATTAAAGACATTTATATTGATACGGCTCATCGAATCTGGAATGTTATTTACCCCACTGGATTAACTGTATATTCAGAACAATACCCTGCCTACGAATGGATTACTCACTCACGTAACAATACAAACTCCTTGGTAGATAACCGAATCAACGGTATCATGCAGGATTCGGAAGGAGATACATGGTTTGCAACGAATAATGGCATCAGCTGTTATAATCCGACTAGCAAAAAATGGCGCAACTACTTGTCATCGTTTGATCAGAATGCTCACAATGACAATCACGTCTTTATATCACTCTGCGAACTCAGACCAGGAGTCGTTATGGCTGGAGGATACATGTCCGGTATCTATTTGATATATAAAAATACCCAACAAGTAAGATACATTTCTCAATTATCCAATGAAGAGGAACCCCTTCCTGATAAATACATCCGAAGCATTCTACGTGACAACGACGGTAATATCTGGACTGGCGGATTTTATTGTTTACGTATGTTCAATCCCAGTAATGGTAAACGCTACCGTTATGATACGGTCTACCCCATTACACAGCTACTTGCCAAGGATGAAAACACTCTTTGTAGGAACGATCAATGGTATTTACATTTTTGACAAGCAAAAGAAATGTATGACACCTTATGATACAGACACAGAAATAGGCTGTATCAACATGATTTATCAAACGCCCGACAGAAGTCTGACCTACTTCGGTACTTACGGAAATGGATTATTTATCATCAATAACAAAACACATGCAATAACCCACTACAACGAAAAAAACAGTGGGCTTGTAACAGATAACATTTATTGCATTGCACCTGACAAATACGGGAATATTTTGTTAGGGACTGAAAAAGGATTGTCCCAGTTCAATATTAAAGAACAAATCTTTATCAACTGGAGCAAAGAACAAGGTTTAGTTCCGTCAAACTTTAATCAAGGCGCAGGCATTAATGCCAGAAATGGGAATCTGATATTCGGAAGCAGCAAAGGAGCCATCGTCATTCCTGACAGCATTGAGCTTCCCCGTACATTCTCCAGCCACATGGTATTTACTGATCTGAATATCATGTATAAAACTGTACATCCACAAGAACCCGGATCTCCCTTATGCAAACCATTGAATGAGACCACTAACATTGAACTGAAGTACAATCAGAATACCTTCTCTATGAATGTTTCCTCTATCAATTTTGATAATCCTTCGAACATTCTATACAGTTGGAAACTGGATGGATTTTATGACTTATGGTCTCCTCCTTCAAGTAACAACCTGATCCGTTATACAAACCTCTCGCCTGGTAACTATACCTTAAAGGTAAGAGCTATCTTGTTTGACAATCATCAGGTACTGGAAGAACGTGAGATCCAGATTTTTGTCGGCCGTCCATTTTGGCTTACCTTCTGGGCATTTCTCATTTATGCCTTAATCATTATTGGAACATTCTATGCATTAATACGATATCAGGCGATCAAACGAGAACGGCGTTCATCACGAGATAAAATCAACTTTTTCATCAATACCGCCCATGATATCAGAACACCTTTGACTCTGATCAAAGCACCTTTAGGAGAAATCTTAAAGAATGAACAACTGAGTGAACAAGGGATTTCCAATATAAATCTGGCTATTCAAAATACTGATAACTTATCAGAACTGGCCAATAACCTTATCAACTTTCAGAAAGAAGAATTATACAGTTCCAAGGTAACTGTATCTCAATACGAACTGAATCAATATTTACGTTCATATCTGCTTCAGTTTGAAAATTATGCGATCCAGAATGCCATAACCTTGACTTATCAAAGCGATTTTGAAAGTTTAGATGTCTGGATTGATAAGAATAAAATGGATTCCATTTTACGGAATTTAAATCACGAACGCTTTAAAATACACTCCTCAAAGGAGGAAAAGTATCCCTGAAAGCTACGCATAATAAAATACATGGAGTCTGAATATAACAGATACAGGTATAGGTATCTCCCGAAATGACCAGAAGCGTCTCTTCAAATATCTGTTCCGAGGAGCTAATGCAACCAATCAAATGATTACAGGTTGTGGCATTGGTATGTTGCTTACTTACCGCCTTATCAAGAATCATGAAGGGAAATCAGCTTCCAGAGTACGGAAAATGTAGGTACCAGTTTCCAACTCTGCTTCCCGATCAAAAGTAACCGGTACGTTTATAAATCAGAAGAATCTGTCAGCAACACCACTTTCTCTGTGTTGTTACAAGACAATACTCCTTCTACTCAGACTGGAGTTATTGCCGGCAAAGAATCCCATCCGGATGCTCCGCTCATTCTGATTGTAGAAGACAATATATCTCTTCGGGCCTTTCTTATGCAAAGTCTGTCTGAGACTTATCGGGTAGAAGGTGCCGGGAACGGTCAGGAAGCTTTGGAGCTTATACAAAACCAACAACCGGATTTGGTGCTTTCAGATGTCATGATGCCTATTATGGACGGTCAGGAATTATGTAAGAACTTAAAGAACAATATTGAAACCAGCCATATTCCGATCATTCTATTGACAGCACTGGGAGACAAAGAATACATATTAAAAGGATTGGGAAATAAGCAGATTTGTATATAGTCAAACCTTTTGACCTGACTGTTTTATTGGCCAATATCAGTAATGTACTGGAAAACCGGGAACTGATCCGCCGCCGTTATCAACAACATGTCACTCAACTTCCTGAAGAAGAAGTTCCTGCAGCAGGACCCACTTTATCTCCATTGGATGAAGAGTTTATGCAAGAGGTTACAGCCATTGTCAAAGAGAAACTGGACAAGGACCTGACAGTTGATACTCTATGTGCTGCCATGAACATGAGCCGAACCAGTTTTTATAATAAAATAAAAGCACTTACGGGAATCGCTCCTGCAGATTTCATCCGTAACATCCGTATGCAGGAAGCTGCCTTATTGCTCAGAAGTAAACGCTATACCGTTGCCGAGGTAGCAGATCGCATGGGATTTGCCGATCCGAAATACTTCACGGATACATTCAAGAAATTCTACGGAATGCCCCCAAGTGTGTACATGAAACAGGATAACAATCAATAAAAACGTATGAATTTTTACATTAAAGCATTCCTGATCTTCAGCCGTATCGGACTTTTCACCATCGGAGGAGGATATGCCATGGTTCCACTTATTGAAGCAGAAGTGGTAGACAAACGTAAATGGATCAGTAAAGAAGATTTTCTGGATCTGATGGCTTTAGCTCAAACTGTACCCGGCATTTTTGCTGTAAATATAGCTATCTTTATTGGTTATAAGTTACGCAAATTAAGAGGAGCCTTAGCTATGGCTTTAGGTACAATCTTGCCCTCTTTCCTTATCATTCTGGCTATTGCTTTGTTCTTTCAACAATTTAAAAGTTATCCGGCTGTAGAAAGTATATTTAAAGGAATTCGCCCGGCTGTGGTTGCCCTGATTGCAGCACCGACTTTCAAAATGGCCAAAACAGCACGTATCAACCGTTATAACATCTGGATACCTGTTGTTTCTGCAGGACTAATCTGGTTACTGGACTTCTCACCTGTCTATGTTATTATTCTCAGCGGACTGGGAGGATTTATTTACGGACGTTGGCAAGCCCAACATAACAATCTACAGAAAGGAGAAATGGAACAATGATTTTCTTACAGCTCTTCTATACATTCTTTAAAATCGGACTTTTTGGATTTGGTGGCGGATATGCGATGCTCTCCATGATTCAAGGAGAAGTTGTAACCCGGCATGAATGGCTTTCTTCTCCGGAATTTACCGATATCATCGCAATCAGCCAGATGACACCCGGACCTATCGGTATCAATTCTGCTACTTATGTAGCTATACAGCCGTTGTTAATGCCGGCTATTCACATCTGGTCGGTATCGCAGGATCCATAATTGCAACCCTGGCCGTTATTTTCCCTTCCTTTATCCTGATGCTTCTCATCAGCCGGTTCTTCTTGAAATACCAGAAGCATCCTTCCGTAGCTGCCGTATTCAATGGGCTTCGTCCGGGAGTAGTAGGTCTGCTGGCAGCTGCCGCACTGGTACTGATGAATGGAGAAAACTTCGGGAATGATTCCTGGCAGGTAATAGTCAGCATTCTGCTTTTTATCGGTGCTTTCATTGCATCGTTTCGTTACAAAGTTAATCCGATCCTGCTTATCGTTATCTGCGGTATTCTGGGATACATTATTTATTAAAGACTTATGCCATGCTACATACTCCGGAAATTGCAATCATAGAACCCAATACTCTTACAAGTATCGGACTGAGAATCATTCTCGAAGAACTGATTCCCAATGCTGTCATCCGTTCCTTCTCAACTTTGAAGCCCTGATAGATGACACCCCCGACATGTATGCACACTATTTCGTGTCAGCTCAAATTTATTTTGCCCACACCAGCTTCTTTCTGAATCGTCGTCCCCGGGCTATCGTTCTTGCCGTAGGAGAACAACCTGCTCTGAACGGAGTTCCTACACTGAATATCTGTCTGCCACAGGATCAGCTGGTACAGGCTATCATGCAACTCCGCAAATATGGACATAGCATGCATCCGCATCCTTCCACCCAACAACAGGATACTGAGCATGAACTTCTCCCCGGGAAATCGAAGTTCTGGTGCTGATCACCAAAGGATTGATCAATAAAGAAATTGCAGATAAACTCAACATCAGTCTGACAACCGTTATTTCTCATCGGAAAAATATTACCGAAAAGTTAGGCATAAAATCGGTTTCCGGACTGGCTATCTATGCAGTTATGCGTGGTTATATCGAAGCCGACAGCATTTAAAACAATTTCCAGAAAACGATACGACAATAGAGATCCTTTTATCATTCAGACGGAATAAATTCAGTCTCTGCTTTTTCAATAAACAGCGCTGAATGCCGGATATTCATATAGCTTATGCATAAAGGAATCCTAATAAATGAGGATTGCATAACACATCAAATAGCCGTTACTTTGCAGCCGAATAACTAAACGACTGATTGAAACAGAATGAAAAGACGTATTACCCTTGCCCTGCTGGCTGGCATAAGCACACAAGTGCTTTCAGCTCCCCTACAGACGAGTTACTCCCCAAAGACACTACAAAAGTTTTCGACATCGAAGAAATAGTAGTCATTGCAACCCCTAAAGAAAACAGCCGCCTGAGACAACAGCCTCTTTCGGCTACCTCTTTCTCGCAGAATGAAATGCGGGGAAATGCCGTAACCTCTGTTAAATCGTTGTCCGGTCTGGTACCTAATCTCTTTATCCCTGACTATGGTTCCAAACTGACTACCTCCGTATATGTCCGTGGTATAGGGTCACGTATCAACACCCCGGCTGTAGGATTGTATGTTGATAACATTCCGTTTATTGATAAATCAGCTTTCGATTTCAATTATTCGGATATTGAACGTATCGACGTCATGCGAGGTCCGCAAGGAACCTTATATGGCCGTAACACTATGGGCGGTCTGATCCGAGTATTTACCAAATCACCTTTTACCTATCAGGGAACAGATCTTCGGTTAAGCGGAGCTACCTACAATGACTACAAGGCATCACTGACACACTATCACCGGATTTCTCCTCATTTTGCTTTTTCTGTAGGATTGTTTTATCAGCACAACGGAGGTTTCTTCAAAAACAGCCTGACCGGCAAACGGATTGATACGGACGACGAATTCGGAGGAAGAATCCGTGCAATCTGGCTTCCGAAAGAAATCTGAAACTGGATTTTACCGTCAATTATGAATATACCAACCAGGGAGGATATCCCTATGAATACACCGGTAAAGTAAAAGGAGAAGAAGACCGGGCAGAGTATATTGGAAAAATTGCTTATAATAATGAATGTGGATACAAACGGAACCTGCTGAATACCGGACTGAATCTGGAACATCAGGCTGAGAACTTTATCCTGAGCAGTGTTACCGGCTTCCAGTATTTATATGACCAGATGAATCTGGATCAGGACTTCACCGAACAAGACCTGTATACCATGATGCAGAAACAGAACTCCAAGACATTGTCTGAGGAAATTGTCCTGAAATCAAAACCAGGAAGACGTTGGCAGTGGACTACCGGTATCAGCGGCTTTTATCAGTGGCTGGGTACGAATGCCCCCGTAACTTTCCAGGCTGACGGAGTCAATTGGCTGAACCAGACGATCAACACCAACGCCAACCGCTACATGCCGCAAATCCAGATGGGCCCCATGAGCATGAAGTTCCAATTCAGCGATCAAATCAACGGATCCCAACTCCCGATTAACGGACGTTCGATACTCCGATCCTCAACGGAGCCGTATTTCATCAGTCCACTTTCAATGATTTATTCGGACTGGAAGGACTTTCTCTGACAGCCGGTTTACGGCTTGACTATGAAAGTCTGCGTCTGAAATACGATACCGGATGTGAATTCACACATACCTATTCATTGAGTGGAGTTCTACAACCGCTGAACAAAGAAATTTCCATGATACCGGAACAGTCTTTTGAAAGCCGGAACAACTATCAGGGAAAACTCAGCCATGACTATGTACAGTTGCTCCCTAAAATAGCCTTGCAATACAACTTCGATAAAGGAAACAACATCTATGTCAGTGCCACAAAGGGATACCGTTCCGGTGGATACAACATCCAGATGTTTTCAGACCTGTTGCAGAATGACATGCAAAGCAGCATGATGAAAGATGTTGCTGATGTTACAATCCCTGTTATCAACAACGTCCCCATGATCGGAGATGACATCAAGCAGAAAGTCATCGGTATTCTGGAAGGAATGTCTGCCAGTGGAGAGACCGATATTCAGGCAACGACACTCTACAAGCCGGAATATTCATGGAACTATGAAATCGGTTCTCATCTGACGCTGTTCAACGGCAAGCTGCAAACTGATCTTGCTCTGTTCTATATGAGCACACGCGACCAGCAATTGTCCCGTTTCGCAGAAAGCGGACTTGGACGTATCACGGTCAATGCCGGAAAGAGCAGAAGCCTGGGAGGTGAAGTTGCCTTACGGGCACAAATCACAGATGCGTTCAGCCTCAACGGTAACTACGGTTATACCTATGCAACCTTTACCGACTATGTAACCGAAGAACGGATCAACGGACAAAAACAGGAAGTGAGCTACAACGGACATTATGTACCTTTCGTTCCGAAACATACCTTTACCGTAGGGGGAGAATATATTTTTGCCCTGAAGAAAAACAGTTTTCTGGACAACATTACAGTCAATGCAGCTTATCGGGCAGCGGGACGCATTTATTGGACAGAAAAGAACGATGTCAGCCAGGCTCTTTACGGAACACTGAACGGACGTGTCAGCTTCAACAAAGGAAACGGTCAGGTGGCTTTCTGGGTCAACAATGCACTCAACAAGGACTATCAGGCTTTCTACTTTGAAACAATGAGCCGCGGATTTGCACAGAAAGGACGCCCCGTACAGGTAGGTGTCGATATCCGCTGCAGATTCTAATCTGCTTTTATCCTAATTCAACTATAGTTCAGGCGGTTAAGCTACTTTTTTAATAAGTAACTTACGCCTGAACTATAAAAACTAAAAACGCGAATATATTCATATTAATCTATTACTTTTGAAAATAAAAACATTCTCTTATTAACCCCTATTGCTTATGAAATCACATTTTGTTTCATGGAAATTACTGACAGTCTGTTTATGGGCTTTCCTTACCCTGACAGTCCGAGCTGACTATCAGCCAACTTATTCTACTGCGGGTTTCTATGAGCTGCCGAATACCGGACGAACCGTTTATAGCATGAATCCCGGATGGTGCTTTCACAAAGGAGCAGCAGAAGGAGCTGAACAAACAGACTACAACGACCGGGAATGGAACGTTGTATCACTGCCCGACGGAATAGAATACCTGCCTGCCGAAGCCAGCGGATGCATCAACTATCAAGGAGAAATCTGGTACCGGAAACACTTTACTCCCGAAACATCCTGGAAAGGAAAAAAGCTTTTCCTTCACTTCGAAGCCATCATGGGCAAATCAAAAGTCTGGGTGAATGGAAAACTCCTCAAAGAACATTTTGGAGGATTTCTGCCGGTAATCGTAGATGTTACCTCAGCTTTGAAATATGGTGAAGACAATATTATCGCCGTATGGGCCGACAATAGTGACGACCCGTCTTATCCGCCGGGAAAGACTCAGGACATGCTCGATTTTGCTTACTTCGGCGGTATTTACCGGGATTGCTGGATGATTGCACACAATGATGTGTACATCACTGATCCCAACTATGAAAATGAAACAGCAGCAGGAGGACTTTTCGTTTCTTACGACCAGGTATCTGACCAGTCTGCAAAAATCAGAATGGATGCACACATCCGTAACGAATCCGGAAAGTCCTTCAACGGAAAACTGGTCTATGAATTATGGGACCGGGAAGGAAAACAGATATTTACGCAGGAAAAAAGCTTGTCCGTCGGCAAAGGAAAGGCACGTCAGTTTTCTGTCCAGACTCAGGTAGAAAATCCTCACCTGTGGTCACCCGACTCTCCGTACCTTTACTCGCTGCGTGTTTATGTAAAAGACAAGAACGGTCATGTGACAGACGGATACAGTCGCCGTATCGGTATCCGAAGCATTGAATTCAAAGGAAAAGACGGATTCTGGTTAAACGGAAAACCTTATCCGGAACCTCTGATCGGAGCAAACCGTCACCAGGACTTTGCCATAATCGGCAATGCCTTGTCCAACAGTCTTCACTGGCGAGATGCCAAGAAATTGCGTGACGCCGGTTTACGTGTCATCCGGAATGCCCATTATCCGCAGGATCCGGCCTTCATGGATGCTTGTGACGAACTGGGACTTTTCGTCATCGTCAATACTCCGGGATGGCAGTTCTGGAACGAAGCTCCGATTTTTGCCGAACGGGTATACAGCGACATCCGGAACATGGTTCGCCGTGACCGCAACCATCCTTCGGTATGGATGTGGGAACCGATTCTGAATGAAACCTGGTATCCGGCAGAATTCGCCAAGAATGTAGTCAGCATCCTCAAAGAAGAATACCCTTATCCGTATTGTTATGCCGGATGTGATGTCACGGCTTTGGGACACGAATACTTCCCGGTTCAGTTTACTCACCCGCTAAACGGCATGGGAGGGGCATTCAATACAGATAAACTCGATCCCAATATCAGTTATTTCACCCGGGAATGGGGAGACAATGTAGACGACTGGAACTCCCACAACTCCCCCAGCCGTGTCAACCGGGGATGGGGAGAAGTACCGATGCTCGTCCAGGCACAAGGATATGCCAAAACAGATTATCCATACACATGCTACGATGTTCTTTACCGCAATCCGAGACAGCATGTCGGCGGATGTCTCTGGCATTCTTTCGACCATCAGCGGGGATATCATCCCGATCCGTTCTACGGAGGAATCATGGATGCTTTCCGCCAGCCTAAACTTTCCTATTATATGTTCTGCTCTCAAAGACCGGCTCAAAAAAATCCGGAACTGATTGCCGACAACGGACCGATGGTGTACATTGCCAATGCGATGACTCCTTTCTCACCCAAAGATGTCACAGTCTACAGCAATTGCGAAGAAGTCCGCCTGACTTTCTGCAAAGATGGCCAGACACAAACTTACCACAAACCGCAGACCAAGGAAGGAATGCCCTCACCCATTATTACGTTCAAGGATGTATTCGATGTGATGCATGACAAGCAGTTGGCACGCGACCGGAAGCATGCCGATTCTTATCTGCTTGCAGAAGGGCTGATCGACGGAAAGGTAGTGGCTACTCATAAGGTTATGCCTTCACGCCGTCCTTCCAAACTCCTGTTATGGGCAGACGATGAACAGGTACAGGCCACAGCCGATGGTTCAGATATCGTAACGGTAATCGCAGCAGTCAGCGACGATAACGGAAATATCAAACGCCTGAACAATTATGAAATTCAGTTTGAAATCGAAGGTCCGGGCCAGTTAATTGCCAATGAAGAAACCTTTACCAATCCGCGTCCTGTTTTGTGGGGAGCCGCTCCTGTACTGGTTCGCACAACGACTACTCCCGGAGAGATCAAAGTGCGTGCGTCTGTGGTATGGCAAGGAAAACATACCCCCGTATCGGCTGAACTGATCATTCCGACCCGTAAGGCGGCTCATCCGCTCATTACCAATCCGGAAGAAGTCAGGGAAGCTGAAACAAAAGATGTACGCAATTCTGCCAGTACGTCCGTTGGCACATCCGACTGTGAAAAGCGGATCCACCAGCTACAGCAGGAACTGAACCGTCTGAAACTGAAAGAGGTGGAGAAGCAGCAAAGTGATTTTGAATAAATCCTTCCATGATGTCCAGGCGAAGATGTCCCGTTGTTACAGGGGGATCTTCGCCTGAACTTAACAACAGATTCCAACTGATTTAAAGTCCGGATATTCCGATTTTTTTCTAATTTTGTTCGGACATTAAAACAATTACCATGAAAATCCTTCCTTACTTGTTTTTCCTGTTATGGACAATCACAATTACTTCCTGTGCGCCGCAGGAAAGTTCTTCCGGTAAAAATACTGCCACCCAGGTACATCAGCTACTGCAGGACGGCAAACGGTTTGAACAGGAAAACAAGGTCAAACAGGCACTGATCTGCTACTGGGATGCCCTGGATCTGCTGGGAGAAGAACGGGATACAGTGTTAAAAGCCAATACATACAATCAGTTAGGCGATCTGCTTTTCCGGTACGGCCTTTATGAGAAGGCTGTTGAAAACCATCGGAAAGGCTACAACCTTGCGCAACGTACGGAAGACCATCGGCTTCTGTACGAAACGACCAGCCGGCTCAGCCTCGACTATACTTTATTGAATCAGGGAGACACCGCCCGCTATTTTAAGGAACTCAGCCAGCAGATTGCAAGCAAAAACAACCTTTCCGGCCTTCTTTCCGAAAGCACCCGGCTGACTTCATCAATCCTTGCCGAACAGAAAGATTCCATCTGTTCACTATATGAACGTGAGCAATTGCTGAACTGGGAGGCACGCTACAAACAGCAAAAGGCTCAGCTGCAGGCTGAACGGATCCGGAATGAAAGACTGACTCATCTGTCTGTCGGACTGGGAATCATCTTGCTTCTGCTCACCCTGCTGTTCATCACCTACCGCCGCAAAAAGCACGAAGAACAGCGCCGGCAAAAAGAAATCCAGTGGTTCAAAAGTCTGCTGGACGAAAACCGGAAGAAAATCGAAAACTACCAGACCGAACTTTTCAACAGCCATACACATATCCGGGAACTGCAACGGACGCTGGAAGAGAGCCACGCTTCGCTCGAAGAAAACCGCCTGCTCCACGAAGAACTGGCGTACTACCTGCAACAGGAACAGCAGATGCGGGAAAAGGAGCAGTCTCTCCGTAACCGGGAACAGTTACTGCTTTCCGAAAACAGTCTGAAAGCCGTGGAGCTGTTGAACCGGATGAAAAACAAACCGGCTTTCATGCCTGTCTCCAGTGAGGAGGACTGGCAAGTTCTGATTGATTTCATGGATATTCTCTATGACGGATATTCTCAGACGATCCGGAAAATAAAAGGACTGACCGGACGTGACCGGGAACTTTGTTACCTCATGCGCCTGGGATTCACAACCGGACAAATGGCCATATTTTACGGAATCTCACCGGGATCTGTCACGAAAGCCAAGTTCCGGATCCAGAAGAAAATGGAAGCTGAATTACCATCAGCATCCTGTAGAGAAGCAGCCTCCTGCGGATAGGGAGACGGACAAATGTCCGCATGCCCGTTCTTGACTGATCAGATATTACCTATTGATTATCAATAAGTAGAAAAAGATAACGGACTCATTAAATGTCCGCATCCCTTGCTTGAGTGTCTCTTCAATCCGGAGTAACTTTGTCGCATAAACCAAACTGATTGATTATGCGATCCTATCGAACCATCAACCGTGTGTGCGGATGGGTATCTTTTATCCTGGCCGCCATCGTCTATACGCTGACAGTAGAACCTTCTGCCAGCTTCTGGGATTGTCCGGAATTTATCCTTTCGGCAGCCAAACTGGAAGTCGGTCATCCGCCCGGTGCTCCGTTCTTCATGCTGACCGGTAATGTCATTTCCCAACTGGCCGGAGATCCTGCACAAATAGCTCTTCTTATTAATATCATGAATGCCCTGCTGAGTGCCGGCTGCATCCTGTTTCTGTTCTGGACCATCACTCATCTCACCCGGCAGCTGATTGCCGGTAACGGAGACGGAGAAAACCTGCGGCCCGAACAGATCTTTCTGATCATGGGATGCGGATTTGCCGGTGCGCTGGTCTATACGTTCAGTGATACCTTCTGGTTCTCCGCGGTGGAAGGTGAAGTCTATGCCTTCTCTTCCTTCTTCACGGCCGTAGCATTCTGGCTGATGTTGCGCTGGGAAGAAGAAGCCGACTCTCCCGAAGCGACCGCTGGCTGATCCTGCTGGCCTATCTCATCGGTCTGTCCATCGGGGTTCATCTGCTCAATCTACTCTGCATTCCGGCTGCCGGACTGCTCTTCTATTACCGGAAATGGAAACAGCCTACCCTGAAAGGTACCTTGCTGGCCCTGTTCCTTTCCTGTCTGCTGGTAGCCTTCGTGCTTTATGGTATTGTTCCGGGCGTGATGAAAGTGGCCGGACAATTCGAACTGGCTCTGGTCAACGGCCTTCATGCAGCCTACAACTCCGGTATGTTGCTCTATGTGCTGCTGTTGATGGGAGTCCTGATCTGGAGCTGTGCCGAAAGTATCCGTTCCAGCCATCCGATGCGCATGAGCTCGCTTTCCTGCTCAGTCTCCTGCTGCTGGGCATCACCATGCAGGGAAGTACCTTTTACCGTGCTGCTTTCAGCCATCCTTGCCTTCGGATGTCTCTTTTTGCTCCGGCGTTATCTCAGGCAACATCCGGAAGGAACTGCATGGCGCATACTTCATGTACTAAGCTTCAGTCTGCTGATGATGACCGTCGGTTATTCGTCGTATGCCGTCATTCTGATCCGGTCTGCCGCCAATACGCCGATGGACCAGCAATCGCCCGAAGACCCTTTCACGCTCAAAGACTATCTGGGGCGTGAACAGTACGGTGACACCCCGCTTCTGCACGGACCGACCTTCGCTTCTCCACGGGCTCTCAAGGAAAAAGACGGATACCTCAGCTACGACTATCAGGAAACAGAACCGCAATACCGGCGGAAAGACTGGACTGCTGACAATACCCGGCACGAATATGTAGTAACCGGACACAAACTCAAACCGCTATATCAGCCGGAAACCTGCGTATGGTTTCCCCGCATGTATAACGACCAGTATGCCGATGCTTATAAGAGCTGGCTGGGAACCATGCAGGGAAAAACCGTAACCTATTATGACAAGGCTTCTGGAGAAATGACTTCCATAGAGATTCCCTCGGCCTGGGATAATCTCCGTTATTTCCTGACTTATCAGGTCAACTTTATGTATATCCGCTATTTCCTGTGGAACTTTGTAGGCCGACAGGACGATGTACAGGGAAACGGACTACCGGATCACGGCAACTGGATCACCGGCTTTTCCTTCATCGACCGGCATCTCACCGGTGCCCCGGAGGCTTTACCCGACTCGCAGAAACACAACAAGGGACGCAACGTATATTACGGACTTCCTTTGCTGCTGGGCTTACTGGGTATCTGCTGGCAGCTGCGAAAAGGACAGAAAGGAAATCAGCAGTTCAACATCGTCCTGCTATTGTTTCTCATGACCGGACTGGCCATCATTCTTTACCTGAACCAGGCCCCCACCCAGCCGCGTGAACGGGACTATGCATACGCCGGTTCATTTTATGCCTTTGCCATCTGGACCGGAATGGGAGTTGCCGGCATTGCTGCTCTGCTGAAACGGAAACTGAAACCGGCGGCTGCCGTTCTTCTGGCCGGAATAGTGGGAATCCTGATTCCCCTGCAAATGGCAAGCCAGACATGGGATGACCACGACCGCAGCGGAAGAATGGTCTGCCATGACATGGGACAGAATTACCTGTACACATTGCAGGAGAAAGGAAACCCCGTTCTGTTTGTCAACGGTGACAACGAAACCTTCCCATTGTGGTATAGCACTGAAGTGGAAAACATACGCACCGATACACGTGTCTGCAACCTGATGTATCTGAGCGGAGGCTGGTATGCAGACCAGATGAAACGTCCGGCCTACAGCTCGCCCGGACTTCCCTTCTCCATTCCGCGGGCTTATTACCGGGACGGAGTGAATGATGCGGTCAGCGTAAATCCTGTTGTCGGGCAGGATGAAAACGGAACTGCTATCCGCCTGAAAGAACAAATTGAAACTTTCTATCGGGAGCATCCTGATGAAAATCCTTTCGGGGAAGATCCCTGGGAATGGAAGAACATTGTCCGCCACTGGCTTACAAGCGACAAAGCCGACTTACGCTGTATTCCGACGGACGAAATCCATATCCCGGTAGACAAAGAGGCAGTATGCCGTTCAGGGATGCTGATTCCCGAAGGCACAGAAATCCCCGATACCATGATCATCCGTCTGAAAGGACGAGGCTACCTGACCCGCTCCAGCCTGATGCTGATTGATCTGATCAGTTCGTGCAACTGGGAACGCCCGCTCTACGTCGCCTCCACGATGAGAATCGAGGAATATCTGGACATCAGCCGCAATCTGGTACAGGAAGGACTGGCACAACGCATCGTACCTTACGATGCTGTGGCTGCCGGAGCTGCCATCGATACGGACAAAACTTACCGGAACCTGATGGAGAAATTCCGGTACGGAGGACTGGACGACCCGGATCTGTATCTGGACGAAACCAATATCCGGATGGTACTTTCCCTGCGACGCATCATGACGGAAACTGCCGAATGTCTTTATCAGCAAGGAGATACCCTGCGGGCCCGCCGCCTGCTCGACCGCTGTTGCCAGGAGATCCGGAATCCCGCCGTACAGACCGACAAATATGGTTACTCCGACCGGATCGGCATACTTTACCAGCTGCTGGGAGAAACTTCCATGGGAATCAGGCATTGGATGGACTGGTATACCGACCGGACCAATATGCAGACTGGTATCTCACCCTGTCACCGGAACGGCTGCTGGCCTGTGATGAAGAGCTGGTACGGATTCTCTATGCACAAAGCGACGGACTCCAGAATGCTCTCCGCTGCGGCATGCCGGTTGAGGAGAAAACGATTACACGCTACCTCCATACCGCACAGACTGCCCGGCTGCGGCTCCAGCAATGCGGAAGCAGATATACCAGACTAATTGACGAACTGACGGCTCCTTTCAACGGAACGGAAGAAGACACTATTCATTGATGGCACCACAATGCGGACAGACTCCTTTTGTCCGCATTTTCGCGCCACAGGCTCCGCAGGCATAAGGATAGCTCCCGATTTCCGAAGACGGGACACACACCAGGCTGTGTAGGCCACAAAGCAAAGATAAGCCAGCCAGATCCAGACCATCGTGAAAAAGATATAAAGGAAAATGCAGCAGGCTGCCAGACCGACCAGATAAAAGAAGGCAACCTCCAGCGAAGTCTGATGGAAAAGATCGTCGAGCAATGCCACTGATACCAGCAGGATCAGCGCCACGCTGATGATGAACAACGACAAAATAAACGGCAGTTCAAAAGGATTCAGTGTCGGATTATAGTAATAACGCTCCCAGTCTCAGGCACAAAATGCTGCAGACTGTTATATAGCGTCGCAGCAGCAGCCATGAGCCAGGAAAGCGTGATCGAGAAAACACTGTCAATGTCGTTCAGCCAGATCAGACGGATCTGTTTCCGGTGAACCGCCCGATAAGCGTAAGCCAGAAAAAACACACCCAGTATGATGAAGAAAGGCAAGGCGTGAGAACTGCTGAACCAATGGATGCACTGGGAAATCGGATCGACCGGAACAACCTCTTTCAGCAAGTCCTTTTCGCGTACCCAGCCGATCGTGGACTGATCGCGGGCCACTTTTACCCACCGTTGGCCGATCGTGTCTTCGCTGTGAACGGATATTTCAGCCACCACCAGTTCATCATCCCGGCAAACCGGAATTGAATCGGTGAGCGGCAGCTGGTGCAGCCACAAAGTGTCTGCCGTCACCTGAAAGTTCGCATTCAGCGAATACAGACAGCTGTCGGTCACCAGAGAGTCCGCTCCTTCCCTTCCCTCAGCCGGGACGACGGTCTCCGCAATCCGATAATGACAGGCTGCCAGAATAACCGTCAGCAGCAAACATCCGATCAAAAACAGTTTTCCCCTCATCTCTTCATCGTTTATTCTTCAGCCATCACTTTCATCTGACACGCCTTACAGTCAAACTGGAGCCGGAAACGGCGCCCGTCTCCGCTCACCAGATAAAATGGCTCCCTATAAGGCGAACGGACTTTCTGGTGCTGCGGACACCATCCCATGCTGTAACGGATGCAATGTTTGCAGAACATCAGGACTGCTTCACGGGGAGCTTCCTGTTCAAAGGCGGGAGCAATCCGTTTCACTCCATGCTGATGATAGAAACCGAAAGCTTCCTTGTTCATCACATTGCCCAGATAAGTCAGTTCCTTTTCAGGGAAAGCATGATGAGTAACGGGAAGTACGGCTATTTCTGCCGGATAATTGATGCGGCGCGCTTCCAGCAGTTTTTCCACAGCCCGGCGGCGCAGGTCAGCAATTTCCGAAGAAGGAATGAACCAGTTATCCGTCAGGACCAGATCCAGACGTGTACATTCAAAGGGAGTATTTCCCAGTTTGCCCAGCTGGTTGCGCAGGTTGTCTGCCTGCGGAGTGCGGGCCAGTTCTTTCACACGCGGCAGGACTACACTGATGCGGTTGTCGTCTTCGTCCTCCAGACTCAGCGTAAAGCCGAAATTGTTTTCAGCCAGTGTCATGGATACGGCAATCTTCCGTTCGGCAGACTTCTTCTGCATCTGCTTCTCAAACTCCTGGTCGAAGTTCCGGTACAGCACGGTCTTAGGCTTCACACGCGGCATCTCCTGCGGGAAGAGCTTGTTGTTTTCCACCCGGTTTACACGGAATCCCTGCAGACGGCCCTGCTCATCCAGAAAGCATATACCGTCGCCGTTGCTAAAGGGTTTCACACCTGCCACTGTCAGGTAATTACCGCGGATTTCCTTGACGGTTCCCATCTCCTCACCCAAAGACTTGGGGGTATCAAACGAGAAAATGCCGGCATTGCGTCCGCGTACAAAATAATCCGTAAAGCCGCGGCTGAAACTTTTGTCCAGCTGCGGACGGAAATCCAGCCGGACACTTCCGGAAGAAGCCCGGCAATATTCCTTGCGACGCTTCAGAATCGCGTCCAGACGCTGACGGTAATAAGCCGTCACATTCTTGACATACGATACATCCTTCAGGCGGCCTTCGATCTTCAGCGACGAAGCTCCTGCATCCAGCAGGGCTTCCAGATTCTCGCTCTGATTCATATCTTTCAGCGAAAGCAGATGCTTGTTGCGGACAATCACTTTCCCGTCGGCATCCACCAGATCGAATCCCAACCGGCAGAACTGGGCACACTCTCCACGGTTTGCACTGCGGCCGTAACAGGCCTGACTGGCGTAACACTGACCGCTGTAGCTCACACACAAGGCTCCATGAACAAATACTTCGAGAGGCGTGTCGGGACAATCCCGGTGAATCGCCGCAATCTCTTCCAGCGTCAGTTCGCGTGCAAGCACCACCTGACGGAAACCGGCCTCAGCCAGAAACTTCACTTTCTGCGACGTACGGTTATCCATCTGCGTACTGGCATGCAGCGGAATGGGAGGAAACTTCAGGCGGGTAATCCCCATATCCTGCACGATCAGTGCATCCACACCGGCACGGTACAGATCCCAGATCATGGCTTCCGTGTCCTGAAGTTCGTCGTCTTTCAGAATCGTATTGACGGTAACATAAATACGCGCATTGTAAAGATGTGCATAGCGCACCAGGGCAGCAATATCTTCCAGAGAATTTCCAGCTGCCGCGCGGGCACCGAAACGGGGAGCACCGATGTAAACGGCATCCGCTCCATGATTAATGGCTTCCATGCCACACTCCAGGTTCCTGGCTGGAGCCAGCAGTTCGATAGGACGTTGTCTGATCATTCGTTGATTTCGTTAATATCGTAAGGAGTTTCCTGATATACATAATAATTCAGCCAGTTGGAGAACAGCAGGTTGGCCGTGCTTCTCCAGCGTACCAGCGGTCCCTGTTCGATCATCATTCCGGTAATAGTTTTTCGGCATGTCAATGGGCAGGCCTTTCGCCAGGTCACGCCGGTATTCTCCGTCCAGCGTATAAGGAGAATATTCGGAATGTCCGGTCACGAAGAATTCACGTCCTCCGCGGGCCATCACCATGTGTACCCCCGAATCAGCGACTCGGAAATGATCTGAAGGGCAGGACAGCGCTCTATGTCCTCGCGGCGCACCTCGGTGTGACGGCTGTGAGGAACATGGAAAACATCATCAAATCCGCGGAAGATCGGCAGTTTCTGGAAACCGTCGCAAATGTGATGTTCAAAGATACCGAACATCTTCCGGTCCAGCGGATGCTTGGGCACTCCGTAATGGTAGTATAGTCCGGCCTGTGCTGCCCAGCAGATATAGAATGTAGAAGTGACATGCGAACGGGTCCAGCGGAATATTTCCGAGATCTCTTCCCAGTAGTTGACCTCCTCAAACTCCAGATGTTCCACGGGAGCACCGGTAATAATCATACCGTCAAACTTTTCATCGCGCATCAGTTCGAAGTCACGGTAAAATGCTTTCATGTGCTCAATGGGAGTATTCTTGGAAGTATGACTCTTCAGTTTCATGAAACTGACCTCAATCTGCAAGGGAGAATTGGAGAGCAGACGGATCAGGTCGGTCTCCGTGGTTATTTTAATGGGCATCAGATTCAGCACGACAATCTTCAGCGGACGGATATCCTGGGTGCTGGCCCGTGAATTATCAATCACAAATATATTTTCTTCCTTCAGCAAATCAATGGCAGGAAGCCTGTCTGGTAAATTTAACGGCATGTCTCTAAATGTATTAATCTTTTAATCAGCAGGCAAAAATACGAAAAATACAGGAGGAAAAAGGTGCGGAAAGAAGATTAATTTGCGGAAAAAGTCATTTTATGAACCGGCTGCGACGTCTGCTTCCCCATGTTCTTCCGGCTTTCAGGAAACTGCGCCGGGCTTTTGAAAAAACGTTTCGGCGAATGAAAGAAAACGTTTCGGCGTTTAAAGGAAAAGACTTCGGGCTTTTAAAAAAACGTCTCCGGCTTTTTTCAAAGGAAACTGCGACGTATGGAAGAGGGTAAAGGAAGGAATAAAGAAGCAGAAAAAGCCTTCTGAAGAAAGAGCTGGAATTATGCGGTCGTTGGGGCTGAATCGTGCGGTCGATTGAGCCTCATCGTGCGGTCGTTGCGGGCTCATCGTGCGGTCGATTTTTTGCATTGACCGGTCGTTGCGGCCGGATTGTACGGTCAAACTTTCGTATAGGACAACCGGCAGCGGCACCGCAGGAAAACCGGATGATCCGGAAGTTCCTGACAGACCGCTGCCGGTTGCTGTTTACAGGCGGTTCTTGTAGATTTCCGCCATCAGTTTCTGATACTGGTTCTCCAGTTTGTTATAAGCCTGAAGGTTCTGATATACATTCTCGGCTTCCACATAAAATTCGATGATGGAAAGCTGTCCGGCTTCCACTGCATCCCGAAGCATACGGAGAGTCTGATGCATCAGACGGATGTCATAGGCCTGCATAGCCTCATGCAGTTGGGTCATCTCGTTGAATTTTCCCTGTACCTGGGCTTCCACCTGCAGGCGGGTATTATCCAGCTGCATCCGGGCACTGCTGGCCTGGGCGCGCGTCTATTTTCAGTTTCTTGCGGTTCGAGAACAGAGGAAGGCTTCCTCCGATCAGGAAACCGTTGCTTTTCTCGCCCATAGACGTATTGCGACGGTAACCGACTTCGATGCTGGGAAGCCAGTTCTGTTTGTTGACACTCACTTCTTTTTCGGCCGCACGCACCTGAGCATCGGCTGTCTGCAAAGCAACATCCGAGGCGATCACCTCGTCATACAGCGTATTATAGTCTGCAACAGGAGGCACATTCGGATAAGACGTTTCGTCAAACTCCAGAGGCTGGTTCCCGTTCATGGCCAGCAACTGCTGCAAGGCAGTCCGGTGGGCAGCCGCGTTCTGTGCGGCTTCGGTTTGCACATTCATGCGCTCCATCTTGATCTTGTTGACTTCAAGCGCACTGGCATCGCCCTCACTCAGCCGCTTCTCAAAAAGTACCAGCAGCTCGTCAGCATTCTTCCGGCGTTCCTCCAGCAAAAGGCGTTCCTGATTCAGTCCGATCAGGTCCAGACAGAGATTCTTGGCCCGCAGCAGGACATCCTGCCGCAAAAACCGGTGCTGGCGGTCAATGACTTCCTGCTGCAACTTGCCCGAACTGCGGCGTGCCACATAACGGTCGGGAACTCAATCCCTGCTTGACCACCAGTTCGGAACTGGCCATTCCGGTCACACCGTCGGCATAAAACGGGCTGTATTCCACACTCGGATCTTCCAGGTTGTTCTGCGTCTGCACTTCCATTTTACCGGCCTCGGCCGCATATTGTCCGGCCTGCAGTTCCTTGTTGTTCTGTTCCACGGAACGAAGCACCGCTTCGATCGTCTGGGCATGCAGGGGCGCTCCTGTCAGAACGCCTCCCAATGCCAGTATCCAATATATTTTCTTGATGTTCATAATTTAGCAATTTAAACAAGATTGACTGATATCCGGTCAGTTACCGGCCTTCCGGCGGTTCATCAACTCATAGACAATAGGAATGATGAAGGCGTTCAGGAACGTAGATGTCAGCAGACCTCCCAGAATAACCTTGGCCATCGGGCTTTGGATTTCGTTGCCGGGCAGTCCTCCGCGCAAGGCCAGAGGGATCAGGGCAAGTGCCGACGACAAGGCGGTCATCAGAATCGGATTCAGACGATCCAAAGAGCCATGAACAATGCTTTCACGCAGTCCCATTCCCTGTTCTTCGCGCAAGGTATTATAGTGACTGATCAGCAACATTCCGTTACGGGTAGCAATACCGAAGAGTGAAATAAAGCCGATGATGGCCGGAATACTCATTTCTCCGGTCGTCAGCATCAGGGCAAACACACCTCCGATCAGGGCCAGCGGAAGATTCAGCAGAATCACTCCGCTCTGGGCTGCATTGTGGAACTGCATGTAAAGCAGCAGGAAGATCACGACAATACTCATCAGAGAAGTCAGCAGCAAGGTACGGCTGGCTGCCTGTTCGCTTTCAAACTGTCCGCCATATTCAATGTGATATCCTTCGGGCAACTGAATTTTTTCGTTGACACGTTCCTGAATATCGTTCACCACGCTGCGCAGGTCACGTCCGCTGGTGTTGGCAGAGATCACGATCTTACGCTTCACATTCTCACGGTTGATCGTATTGGGTCCCATGGCCGAAACGACATCTGCCACGTACGAGAGCGGAATCTTGCGGCCCTGTCCGTCATCGATCATCAGGTCCTTGATACGCTCCATCGAACCGCGGTTATCTTCATCTGCACGTACACCAGGTTGAAGGCCTTGCCCTGTTCATAGACCTGCGATACGACTTCTCCCGCCATGTTTACCGTTACAAATTCATTGAAACGGGGCAGAGAAATGCCATACTTGGCCAGCATCTCCCGACGGGGAATGATTTTCAGTTCCGGGCGTTCGATCTGCTGCTCCACATTCAGGTCGGCCACACCTTCCACATCCGAAACTGCATCCTTGATCTGATTACCGATCGTAAACATGCGGTTCAGATCGTCACCGAACAGCTTGATCGCAATGCTGGCCTGCGTACCGCTCAACATCGCATCAATACGGTGACTGATCGGTTGTCCGATCTCGATGTTGGCACCCGTAATCACAGACAGCTTCTGACGTACATCGGCCAGTACCTCAGCATGCGAACGGTCTTTCAGTTCAAAGGGCGCTTCGATCTCGGAAACGTTGACTCCCAGGGCATGTTCGTCCAGTTCCGCACGACCGGTCTTACGCGCTACGGTCTGAATCTCCGGAATCGACAGCAACAGTTCCTCGGCCTGACGTCCGATCTTGTCTGACTCTTCCAGAGAAATACCCGGCATGGAGCTGACATTGATGGTGAACGATCCTTCATTGAACGGAGGAAGGAAACTGCTTCCCAGCGTACAGAAACATCCCACAGCGACAGCAAACAGTCCGACAGTCACCCCCAGCACAGCTTTCTTATGAGACAAAGCCCAGAGCAGGCCGCGTTCGTAATATTTTTTCAGCCATACGGCCAGAAAAGCCTCCTTGGGCAAGCCCTTCTTGCGCGGATCCGTTCCCAGCAGATAGCTGCACAACACCGGAGTCAGCGTCAAGGCTACAATGGTAGAAGCAAAGAGGGAAACGATAAAGGCAATACCCAGAGGGATCAGCATACGGCCTTCCATACCGCTCAGGAAGAAAAGGGGAACGAAGCTGACCACAATGATAAGGGTGGAGTTCAGAATCGGCATACGGACTTCGCGCGAAGCATTGAATACGACTTCGCGAACCGGTCTCCGTTCTCCTTCGGGCAACAGGCGGTTCTCACGCAAATGTTTCCAGACGTTTTCCACGTCAACAATGGCATCGTCCACCAGCGAACCGATAGCGATGGCCATACCTCCCAGACTCATGGTATTGATGCTGAGTCCCATGTAGTGTAATACCAGGATGGCTACCACCAGAGACAACGGCAGAGTTACCAGTGAAATAAGTGTGGTACGGGTATTTGCCAGGAAAAGGAAGAGTACGATTACCACAAAGATCGCACCTTCATACAAGGATTCCTGTACGTTGCTGATTGAACTTTCGATAAAACGTGACTGACGGAAAATGTCGGTCGAAATATGGACATCGGCAGGCAGGTTCTTCTGCAGGTCCTTCAGAGCTGCTTCCAGCTTTTCAGTCAGTTCAATGGTACCGGTATTGGGCTGTTTGGTCACCGTAATCAGAACGGCGGGCTTTCCTTTTTCGGAAGCCAGACCCAGTTTCGGCTGCTGGGCACCGATGCGTACGTCGGCTACATCACTCAGCGTGACCGGTGCTCCGCCGATATTCTTGATAACGGCTCGCCCCATCCGCTCGATGTCGGTTGTCGCCAGTACGCCGCGCACAATGTATTCATTGCCATATTCATAAATCACTCCACCGCTGGTGTTCTGGTTCATGCTCCGTGTCACGTCCATCACTTCAGCCAGCGTCACGCCATAATGCTTCATGCGTTCGGGATGAATCAGGATCTGATATTCCTTGATATCTCCTCCCAGCACGGCAACCTGTGCCACACCTCCGGTGGAAAGCAGACGCGGACGGATCGTCCAGTCGGCCATCGTACGGAGATCGAGCATGGACGTGCTGTCTGCCGTCAGTCCGACAATCAGCAATTCTCCCAAAATGGAAGACTGGGGACCCAGTGTCGGCTTGCCTACATTGTCAGGCAGAGCGTCGTCTACAGCCGCCAGTTTCTCGGAAACAATCTGGCGGGCCAGGTAAATATCCGTATCCCAGTCGAACTCAACCCATACGACAGAGAAGCCGGTAGTCGAAGACGAACGCACCCGGCGAACACCAGTTGCACCGTTTACAGCCGTTTCAATCGGGAAAGTAACCAGTTGTTCTACTTCCTCAGCTGCCATACCATTGGCCTCGGTCATGACCACTACCGTCGGAGCATTCAGATCCGGAAAGACATCAACTTCGGTATGGAACGCCATATACGTTCCGCCGACCAGCAGCAAGATGGATGCCACCAGAACCAGCAGGCGGTTCTGAAGCGAAAAATGTATAATCTTGTTCAGCATCGTTTCAGGAATTAATGGTTATGGGTATGACCCGGAATCGCATTGGAGGCCGAAGCCAGTTTCACATGAATGGCTCCCTGAGTAACGACTTTCTCTCCGCCTTTCAGTCCGGAAAGGATTTCTACACGGTCACCATCCGTAGCACCGGTTCTGACTTCCTGTTTCTGATAGCATTCAGCATCCAGCTGAAGATAGACGAAAGTCAGTCCCTGTTCTTCTGTAAGTGCAGAAACAGGAAGACTGATCACTCCCTGACGTTCGCGTCCCAGCAACCACACTTCTACAAACGAACCGGGAACAACATCGCCGCGATTATCGAACTCAAACGTTACCGCACATAGAAAGAAGCCTCAGCAGAAGCCTTTCCGTAAGCCAGCAGGCGTCCCTGCAAGTCATCAAGCCGGTAAACATGATCCGAATAAGGAGTCTTGAAATTGGCAGACGACACTTGCTGCAGTGCCGGATAATAACGTTCGGAAACTTCAGCCTTCAGCTGCAGCCGTCTGGTCTTGGTTACAGTCATCAACGGCTGACCGACCGTTACATAATCGCCGGCTTTCACCAGACAGGACTTCACATATCCGCTCATCGGTGACTTGACAGCCACACCTTTTCCATTGCTGCTGGGAGAGAGAGCTTCATAGGCCAGCCGTGCATTCTCATAATTCTCACGGATGACATTGAAGTCTTTTTGAGAAACAATCTGGCTTTCCACCAGTTTTCCTGCCCGCTCATATTCTTTCCGGGCAGCCTCATACGCAATACGTGCCCGCTTCAGAGGGTCTCCGTCCTGAAGAGTTTCGGAAGACAAGGTCAGCAGACTGCTTCCCTGAGCAACCTGCATACCTTCGGTGACCGGTCCGGAAAAGAAACGACACCGGACATATTGGCTACAACCACGGCTTCTTCTCCCTGGGCAGCCATCACCTGTCCGCTCACCGGAATCACCTGACGGAAAGTACCGGGCTCCACCGTTTCAACTTTCACACCGGCAGCTTCAGCCTTTTCCGGTGTCAGTACAATTTCATTGGAAGCTCCCTTGTGAGCTTCTTCCGCCTCGTGATCATGCTCGTCATGACCGTGAGCTGCCTCAGCCTCGTGGTCATGGCCTTCTTCCGCATGGTTGTGTTCATGAGTTCCACAAGAACCCAATAAAAAACAGCTAATACTCCTGTAATGATAGATTTTTTCATAGATTAATTTTTCATTGTTCCGGAACCGACAGCCCCGAACGACCGCCCTCCGGAAGATTTATACTGCAAAAATAAAGGATTGTCCTTGCAAGCAGGTTGCAAAGAGTTCCCGGACATTCTTTGCCGGGAAAGATGTCAGGACAGAAAACAGGGAGGTGCACGCAGTCCCGAAGACGCCACGAAATACCGGGCGTGCAGACGCTCTATATAAGCAGAAAAGGGACAAGGCAAGTCATTTTCGAACGAAGACAAACGTCGAGGGTAAGCAAAAAAGGATAGATCAGCAGACTGTAACTGTAAGCTGGCGAAAGATCCGTTCCATGACTGTCAGGAGCGGAAAAAGCAAAGTGAGTCACGCATGAAGAAGTACATGCATGATTGTCTTCATCACCCGTATGATGCAGGTGATCCGGACATTCCACTGAAGCCGGACAAGTCTCCAGATCATGGGCTACACAGAAGTATAAATCGTGATGATGGTGCGGAAAAACTGAGCCACCAGCATAAGTATGCTGACGACAAGCAAAAAATATGATTTCAGTTTCCGTTCCATTTATCTTCTTATCTTTGTGATAGCGGGGCAAAGATAAGATAAAAATATGAGAAAACTGACCGAAAAATGAGGTAAATCCGAAAATAAGAAGACTTAAAACCAGTCCTTAAACTCCGAAACCTTCGCTTTGCTGACAAATGAT
>ENA-OQHA01000279-OQHA01000279.1-human-gut-metagenome-genome-assembly--contig:-NODE-279-length-27001-cov-6.822765_pt1 | contig 27001 bp, 33 predicted proteins | sample MGYA00242558_ERZ504707 | MGnify/ENA primary metagenome ERZ504707 (study PRJEB26092, sample SAMD00036197) | human gut metagenome | host: Homo sapiens | study: EMG produced TPA metagenomics assembly of...
GAAAAAATCCTCTCAATAGGTAGGCAACGAAAACAGCCCAAAGACAACCATCTTTTTGAGAATTAACAAAAAGGTCACAAATGACCGGCTTTCAAAGAGGCGCTTCTACTATTAACAGAAAAAGTGGTCTAAAATGGGGGGTGTTGGAGAAAATTTCTGCCTTAAAAGTACGCCTCTACTCACTAGCCAGCGAGAATAGCCAAAAGCCAGCAAAAAACAAATGAATTATGTATTTCTGCCACTGATTGCAACGTCATATCGGTGACAGAAAGATCGTTTAGAGCGATTCTTCGCGGTTTGGGGTAGTGGAAGTCGTTTTGTGGTGGGACTTTTTCTGCTGAAACTGCTCCAGCTGTTTCAGCACCGATTCCTTCTCCGGCATCTTACCGCCCGGTGCAGAAAGCTGCTGCTTATTCAGCACCATGTCAATATACTTGCGGATATTTTTCAGGGCAGAGACGTCCGGCTGCAAGGTTTCCAGTTGGGCGCGCAGCTCTGCGCTGCTCGATTGCAGCGCAGAAAATTCGGCATCCAATGCCGAAAAATCTACCGCTGTGCTGCCGTTCAGTTTCATCAGAGTGCGGACAGCTTTATTAAAGGTGTCCAGCTCCTCTTTGTGCTGGGCGGCATAAGCGTCCTTGGTCAGCTTGAAGTTCATCTTTATAAAGGTATCGTGGATGGACTTCAGCTTGGCATGGACGGCAGCGGCGTCCTTGATCTGGGCGATTGCCGCATACGGTTTTCGTTCTGCTTCAACTGCCCGCGGAGAGGAGCAGCGGTCTGGTTTAAGCTGTCAATGGCTTGGTTCAAATCCTCAACGGTGTTCAGAGAATGAGCTTTCAGATAATCAACAGCCCGCTTGACTTCCTCAAAGTCCCGGACAGTGCATTTCAGTTTTGCCTTGCCAGACCAATCGCTGCGCTGCTCGTTGCGAAGGTTGAAGTAATCCACCAACAAGTCGGACAGCGTTGGTTCTTTCGCCTTTTCCAGAGCGTCCAGAAGAAGCTGCTTCTTTTCGTTCAGGTCTGCGATCCAGCGTTGCAGACCACGAATTGCGCTGCGGATGGACTGCATCAGGCTGTTGACGGCTCGAATATCCCGGTTCAGGTTGCCGAGAAAGGTTTCCACCCCGCGTTTTTTCCATCTGGTGTGCGGCGGGACCGAGATGCACGGTCGGTATCTGCTGGATGCCCTGCCGCTCAAAGGAGCGCAGGTCAACACGTTCCGGTCTGCCAGCGGCTTCCAGATAGCGGTTGGTGATGGTCTCCCAGCTATGCCGCCAGATCTCGGCATACTTCTGGTCGTTCCAGTCCACCGTGTTTTCCTTGTGGCACTTCCAGTTGCCAGAGGAGAGCCGGATGCGCTCGCCGTTCTCGTCAAGATCGTAGACCTTTCGGGCTTTCGGCAACCACTTGCCGTGTTCGTCCATTGCCCGGAGCGTCAGCAGAATGTGGGCGTGTGGGTTGCCATCTCCCTTGTCATGGATGGCAAAGTCAGCAATCATACCCTTGGAAACAAACTGCTCCTGACAAAACTCTTTTATCATGGACAAATACTGCTCTTTCGGCACCTCCACCGGGAACGCCAGCACGATGCGCCGGGCAAGCTGGGAGTTCCATTGGTTCTCTACAGCTTCTACGGCGTTCCAGAGCGTTGCCCGGTCTGCATATCCGGGCGGCGCATGGGACGGCAGCATGATTTCGGCGTGGACAAGCTCTTTCTTCTTGTTGTAGAATTTCGTTTTCTGGTCGTACTCGCTGAACAGCCGTTCACCGCTCTGATAAGCGGCCCCGGCAACAGCGGACTGTCCTTGGCTACGCTTGACGATGGTGATTTTGAAATGCGGACACGGAATAGGCATCACCCCCAAACAAAAAGACCGCCCAGCAAGATTGCTCTTGTGAACGGTCTGGAATCGTATTCGGTTGTGCTCGCCGCCTTGGAACGGAGTGCCGTGCGCTTCGGTCTTGGGCGAGAGCCGCAAAAGGATAGCTGCGGAGTAGCGCAAGGAAAATGCAGTTTTCCTTGGGATGAATCGGGCTGGCGCACAAACGCCAGCTTCGATTTCATCGAGCCGTCTGCAAGACCGCAATTTCACCGGAACGGTGTATAATTGCGCCCTATAAAATATAGGGTTTTAAGCGTTGCGGGTTTCCTGCAAGTCGTGAATCATTTTTGCAAGAGCCAGCGCAACTTCCGGTTGACGGAATGCAATTTTCAGCAGTTCCATCACCTGATCGTTGGTGAGTTCTTCCGGTGCAATCAGAAAACTTTCCAGCATTCCGGCACGGGTACACAGTCGATGCACACGGGCTTTGCGGGTCAGTTCCGGTATCTGATGTTCCAAAATTTTTTCACGGTGCTTGTAGTAGCGAAGCTGCTGCTCCGCTTTGGCTTTCTCGCTGCGGAGATAGGCAAGGTCGGTTTTCGGTTGTGTCATGGCATCACGCTCCTTTACAACATTAGAGACATTCGACATTTTTGGGGTTGAGTGGATAACTTATGTATCCGTTTTTTATAATAACAAGAAAGAATATCTTGTCACCACATCTAATGAGCCATTTATTTTGTATTACAGAAAATAAAAAGTCCATTCAACAAGGCCGTGCCTAGAGAATGGACTTCGATAATTTAGATAAGTTTCTTTCCGCAATTGGGACAAAAATCAACGTCATACATTGACTTCATTGGAAGACTTTTGTGGCAATAAGGGCATCTCCAAAACAGGAAATAAATGATTAAGCCTGCCAGAGCTACCAATATGCCAGTTACAACCAATATAGGAACTATCACTCCGGTGAGATTGAAGAAAACGGCGATACATAATATGAAAATGCTAACAAGAAATAATATTTGGCCTACAAGCCTTCCTGTTTTATAGTTCATTTGAAACACAACTCCGACATATAGTTATGACACCTGTACAGGGGTCTGTGGTGCAAGCGGGGAAATGCTGAATGCGGTTTTATTCTCTATACCGGTAACATCAATAGCCCAAACATAAGCATTTCTTTGAGTAGAAGTTCCAGCAAAAGCCTTTACTGCGTTCAAATCACTATCATATCCGGCTGGCTTACTAACAATAGTTTTCTGCCACTGCTGCACGGAAGGAATTGCCGTGCCATTTTGTGTAACGAGCTTCGATGATTGTGTGGCAAACACACTCGTGCACATGGTTGAAACATAGCACAAATCCTGCTCACTATCAGACTGACCTTTAACTTTTACATATTTAAAAGAAACTGTTGATGTACTTGAGTGTGTATACATAACAGCGGCAGCTGACATAACAGTTTCCTTTTTGATGCCTGTTGCAGCCGAACTGATAATATCGTAAAAGGTTAACAAAAGCTGTTGTGTCTTTGATATTTTATTGCTTATATAGGCTTCAATCATCACTTTAATCGCATTCATTCCACCAGCAGCCCAATTGTAAGTAGAAGATATAGCTCTATTTCCCTGCAAATATAATTTTGACTTGTCGTTCTTGGGTTGAGCCGTGAGAGTTTGAATTTCGTATGTTACACCGTTATACGTATAGTTTACTCTTTTGGATGTCCATGTAACATTAGCAGATGTCGGCTGTGAAACGCGAGCTACTTTGCTGGACGTTGCAAATCTTTTTGCAACGTCTTTAGAACTCAAAAATTCAACACCCATATTTTTGAGCTGGTTATCAATTGTGTCAAGCTCGTCAAACTTTCCGAGACATATTAATTGCGCACGTTTTTCATATAAGCTGTTAAAAGCTTCGTCCGAAAAATTTTCACTTTTGGATGAACTAGCAAAAGATGTCGGTAATAGGTGATTAAGCATTAAGAATGTTGCAGATGTACTGGTTAACTTCAAAAAATCTTTGCGAGAAAATTTTTTCATGTGTTAATCCTCCACTGATTATAGAATGGCTGCATACAAATTGTTTCTGATAATGCTCTTCTCGGATTGTCAACGTCTCCGATTGAGTTGAGTATACCATGAAAGTCGCTAGACCACCAGTGGTTTCACAACGACGCGGTGAGAAAATATAAATGCGTATTTGTGCAAAATGACACATTTCCTTTACAATAAGGGCAGCAACGCCCAGAAAAGATATTGTATACTTGGGCGTTGCGTTTTCCTTAGGCGGTTCAGCATTTTCTACATTTTCCTTGTCAAATTTCGCACTAGCTGTGGACAGTACAGTTGGTGGCGTGGTTGCTGTTTGCCACAGCAGGATTGCAAACTTTTCCGAGGATCACATTAGCGGTACGCACCGTGTTGGCAACTTCTGCCGCCGATACCTCCTGAATGCGGTGCTCCTATTCCTTTTTAAACATAGCCTTGAGCTTTTTCTGTATTTGCCCCATAAAATTCCTTCATTTTATTTAAAAATCGTCTAAAGCCTGCGAGACATTGTTCCAGACAGAACGAGTGGATGTTTGCATTCCTGATGACTTGCAAACTGGAGAAGCTTCCAGATAAAGTTCAAAAATCTTTCTTTTTGACGAGATGAGGTCTCTTTTTCTTTCTCTTAAGTCGCCCAACCGTACTATCCTTCATCGGTTGCACAGATCAGACTCTCCACATCTTTCCGCTGCATGAGCTTTTTCAGGATTCCGAACTGCTTTTTCGTGCTGGCGGACACCTGATACTGCCAATGTTCCGGCAAAATCGGAAGATCATCATACTTCCACTTTGCATACTTTTCATCATAGGCTTCCGGCTGGGAAAGTTCCACCAGATGCCCCACACACCAACTGACAAGGTAGCCATTGCCCTCCATATAACCGTCCCCGCGCTGATCTGCCCCGATCACTTTCGAGAGACTCATGGCAACCGAGGGCTTTTCCGCTAATACAAGCTTCATTCGATACTGCTCCTTTCGCAAAAAAATTAGCAGCCAGGCACCGAAGCGCATGACTGCTATGTAAGGAACGGTATTCTGTTTTAGGTCTACAAACTGGGCCTTTTATGATCTTGCCACAGCTTATCAGTCTATGCACGTCAACTGTTGAAACCGCCGTGTACCGAACGGTACGCACGGTGGTGTGAGAGGACGGCGGCTAGTCACCGCCTCCTACTCGCTTGTGCCCATGTTTCGGCCCTCCACATCATCACTCCGCGCATGCGTTGTGCCTCGCCGCAACGCATTCTGCCCCTCGCTGACTCATCGCCAGGCATCGCTGATGGTGTTCGTCTGCCCATCCTCACTTCTGCAGTATCTGCTTTTCGTTCTCCTGCACACGCCGCTCGAGCGCTGTATACTGCCGGAGCTCGTCCTCGGTAAATCCCCGGAACTTCGCCTGCTCGTAGTCACGCTCCGCGGCCGCGATATCCTGCAGCACCGCATCCGACGCCGGCAGCAGCTCGAGACGAATATTCCGCGGCTCGCGTTTTTTCTTCGTCATTCCGTTCGCGTCTGCATCCTGTGCCTCGCCACGCTTTCCGAAAAGACCGGTCGCCTCGGCTATTTCCGCCGCTTCACGTCGTTTCCTCGGCACGTCGACCACTTCGAGCATCCCGCGTGAGACCAGCTTCTGCAGCGCGGCGCGCAGATCCCCGCGGCTCATATGCATCAGCTCCGCGAGATCCTTCCGGCTCAGCGCCTTTCCGGCATCCTTTCGATCAGTCGCCTCCACGGCATCTTCCCGCGCAGGCATCTGCGCTTCAGCCCCTCGAGTGAGCGCCTTTCCCGCGTCCTTCCGATACAGCAGCAGCGACAGCTCCGCCAGCGTCATATCATACTTCAGCGCCACCGACTCGAGATAGCGCTCGAGCAGCTTCCGGTCGCGGTACTTCTCCACGATGATCCCATCCTCCGAAATCACCTCCTGCAGCGCCTGGCTCCGCTCCTCACCGAGCTTCTGCGTCCCCGGAATCGTCGCCGGGAACACGAAACCATCCTTCGCCGCATCCACTAGAAAATGATAGACCTGCAGCCGCTTCCGCTCATACGCATCCTCATCCAGCACATGCTTGAAGAAGTCGTTGTAGCACTCGAACATCGCGAGTTTCATCTCCACCGTCCGCGCGAAGCTGATCTTCTGATTCACCAGCGAACCCTTCGTCTTCACATAATAGTAGACCGGCGTCCGCAGCGCATAGAACGTCGTCGCATAGCGCACATACTCGAGATTAAACAGAAAATCCTCGCACCAGCTGAGCTTCGCATCCATCCGGATCCCGTGCGCCTCCACAAGCGAGCGCCGGTACAGCTTATTCCACAGCACCCCATAGTAGTAGTCCGCCGGGTTCTCCATCATGAAGCCAACGAACGCTTCACGCCCGATCACCTGGTCCGCGTCGATATCCCCCTTCCGCGACACCATCTCTCCGACGACACGATAGAAATCCGCGATCACCATGTCGCAGCCCGTCTCCTCGGCCGCCCGCACCATCAGCTTCGTCGCATCCGCCGTCAGCCAGTCATCACTGTCCACGAACTGCAGAAACGTACCCCGCGCCCGCGCGATCGCCTGGTTTCGCGTATCCGACACCCCCGTATTCTCCTTATGCACGACCACCACGCGCGCATCCGCCCGCGCATATCCGTCGCAGATCTCCCCGGACCGATCCTTACTTCCATCATCCATGAGGATCAGCTCGAAATCCCGAAACTCCTGATTCAGAATACTGTCCACACAGCGCGCGAGACTCTTCTCCGCGTTATACACCGGCACGATGATACTGACCTTCGGCTCCATAGGCACCTCCATCAAAAAACTACTTCTAGTTGTACCATAAAACCCTCCCGTTGACACTCGTATATTTCTGCTCACTTTTCCCGGGCCAATGTCTCGGCCCTCCGCCTGCTCACTCCGCGCCCACGCGTCCGCACCCTCCACCTTCTCACGTCGCGTCCACCCATTCGCACTCGTTGCCTTTATCGCGCCCATGCCTCCGCCCACTACCTCCTCACGTCGCATCGAAGCACCAATCCCTCATGAAAATGTCATATTACAGCATAAATTCGCTCATGAAAGTGTAATGAAGCACGGATTATTCCCTCATGAAAGTGGCAAAATACTGAAAAGAACGCTCATAAAAGTGGCAAAGCACGGAAATCTGAGAGGAAAAAGAAGGTGCCATGGTGTTAAATTATTCTTATGATATTTCCGCTTCCTGATGATTTTTTTGAATTATCTTAACTTTAATATCGAAACTTAACTTAAAACAAGTTATAATACAAAAATAGAGTTAAATAGAAGGAGAACATATGGAATATCTCTATAAAGTTCTGGGAATTAAAGCGACAGTTCAGCGCGCAGAGTTTGACCATCTGCCCAATTATATAGCTGTAAGGTATCGTTTACAGAAGGTATCCATGGATGGACAGAAAGTGATTTTTCTTTATCCAAAGACAGAGTTGGAGCAGATCGAAGTGCTGAAAAAGCATATTGCCCGTATACAGAAAAAAGAGAACCTGCCTGTCGTGCTGGTGCTAAACGAACTCAGTTATCGTCAAAAGGAATATCTGCTTCGTGAAAAGATCCCGTTTATCGTAGATGGAAAACAAATCTATCTGCCGTTTATGAGCGTGTATTTGCAGGAGCGGTGCGATGCGGAGAAGCAGCCAAGAGAAGATCTGCTTCCGTCGGCGCAGCTGCTTTTATTGCATTTTATTTACGGCGGCACGAAAGAACTGCCGTCGAGCCAGGCAGCGAAGGATTTAAAGCTGACAGCTACGTCTATATCGAGAGCATCGAGACAGCTGGAGGAGATGGGGCTGTTGCAGATAAAGAAAGCTGGTGTGCAGAAAATTCTGCTGTCCGAAGATCCGCCGGAAGTGCTGTTTCAGAAAGCGGAAGAGACTCTGTTGAATCCGGTAAAGCGAACGGTCTATGTTCCGAAGGAGTATATTGGGGCGGATATGCTGGTAAGCGGATATTCGGCACTGGCAGAATATTCGATGCTGAGCGCACCAGCCGTCGAGTGCTATGCGACAGATAAAATATCTCAATGGAAAAACGTTATGACAAACAGACTTCAGGATTCGAAGACTCAGGTGGCGGTAGAAATGTGGAGATACGATCCTCGGATTTTAGCTACTGGACATAGCGTTGACGCGCTCTCGCTGGCTCTGACATTAAAAGACGATACAGATGAACGTGTTGAACAGGCAGTGGAAGAACTGCTGAGCGAAGTATGGAGAAAGATAGATGGTAGGAAAATATAAAGTAGTCACGCTCTGTGGCAGCACCCGCTTCAAAGAGCAGTTCATGGATGCCCAGAAGCGGCTGACGCTTGCGGGTTATATCGTCATCAGCGTCGGGCTCTTCGGCCACGCCGGCGATCAGGAAGTCTGGGACGGCATGGACGAAGGAACCCTCTCGAAAACGAAGGAAATGCTCGACGACATGCACAAACGGAAAATCGACATGGCTGACGAAATCTACGTCATCAACGTCGGCGGCTACATCGGTGACAGCACCCGCTCGGAAATCCAGTACGCCGAAGAGCACGGGAAACCGGTCCGGTACTACCAGAACATCCGTAAATAGGAGATGCTGAGTCAGCTTTCGGAGGCGAGACAGGATATCGCAGATGGAAAGTGCAAAACCGGCGCCAGGTAGCCGAGAACCTGGGAAAAAAGTACGGATTTATATAAAGACAGCCGAAATCAGGCGTATGATGTGAAAAATTTTGTCGTAGAACAGTGCTATGATCATAGTGCAGAAAACCATCTGCAGCATATAGACAGGAGGAACGGATTATGAATACAAAGCAGATCATCGGCTTTCACAACCCGGATGAGGAATACGGATATTTGAGTAACTGGTATCGGTCGGATTTCGAAAAGGACGGCATCCGGTTTTCATCCATGGAGCAGTACATGATGTACCAGAAGGCGCGCTGCTTTCGGGACGAGAAGGTCGCCGCAGAAATCCTGAAAACCGATGACGTCGGCCGCATCAAGGAACTGGGCCGCCAGGTTTCAAACTATGATGAAAGCAGATGGAACGGCATGCGCCAGATCCTCGTCTACGAAGGCCTCCTCGCAAAGTTTGAGCAGAACGAAGACCTGAAGGCTCAGCTCAAATCCACCGGCGACGCCATCCTCGCAGAGTGCGCCGTCAAGGACCACATCTGGGGCATCGGCTTATCGATGAAGGACCCAGATCGACTCGACGTGAAAAAGTGGCACGGAACGAACCTGCTGGGGTATGCACTCATGATCGTACGAGAACGGGTGTGAAGGGCGAAAATCCAGATACCAATATAAATACGTATTTGATGATTTATAGATATGAATAAATGCAGATCAAAATGCGCAGAATATGAGCACTTATAGACATTTAATCAACACTATATGAAAATATGCCTATTATTTTTGAGAGATGCTGGATGGTAAAATTCCGAGTTGTTGAGCTGTTCTTACTTTCTATTTTATCAGATATCGCCTACAGAGTCCATAGCTTCATAGCTCAAAACAGTTCACCCACCAACCATTTGGCTATGTAAAGGGGACGGCTTTTCAGCCGCCCCACCGGTCAACGCTGCGTTAATCAGACAGGTTCATCTTCCGATTCCGCTTCATAATCCTCGTTGACATCCACTTCTTCGTCCTCGTCACCATCATCCTCCGGCAGCTGGAGCGTATCTTCATCCTCATCGTGATAATCCGCATCCGGGTCCGGCTGATTTTTCTTGGACGCAGCTTTACGCCCTTCATCTTGATATAGAGATAACCGCCGACACCGGCTGCACCGATCACAAACAGAAGCAGCATAATCATCGGAAGCGGAGACGATTTCTTCTGCTCGCTCTCTGTTTTCTGCTCTTCCGGTGCCGGTTCCGTCTCCTGCGGCTTTTCGGTTTCCGCAGGTTCCGTGACTTCCGGCTCCTTCTCCCGATACTTGGCAGCTTCCTCTTCATCCATCAGCGCAAGCAGATCGGCCTCGTCCACCATGTTCAGGAAATGCACATTCTGGTTGCCGTCTTTATCGCGGTCGATGATCAGATAAAAGGTGTTGCCCGCCTTTGTCACCAGCGTAATGAACTGCTGGCTGGATTTATCTTCTTCCTCACCGATATCGTCCACCAGCGTCATATTTCCTTCCGGAGTCAAAGCTGCACTGGATTTCGTCTCATCCTCGTATGACATTCCACTCTGCATCAGATCCAGAAACAGCTTCAGCGCATCTTCACTGAACATGCTGCTGTCTTTTGCAGAATCCGTGACATTCAGGTACTTTCCATGTGCATACCCGGTTTTGCCGTTGAAGTTTACCTTATACCAGTCACCGCATTTTTCGACAATCTCCACCGTATCGCCGGAATGCAGATATCCGATAATCTCCTGATCCATGCCGGGACCGGAACGAAAATGCAGACTGGTGATCCCCGGCACCACCGTACCAGTCTGCTTTTGGGACTTTTCGCTGCCGATATTGTATTCTTTGCCGCCCACCGTAACGATCAGGTTCCCATCCGCATCCGTAGAGACCTCATAGCCATCCGGCAGAACCTGCATGTCCGGGTCGATTTCGATGCTGTCGGTATTGTCCGTTTTCCCCGCATTTGTGCTTTCTGCTGCATCCGTCTCCTGTGCAGCGGTACTGACAGGCGTGTTCTTCTGCACATCATCGCCCGTATAGGCAAATGCAGTGGTCGTAAAGGTTCCTGCCGCCATCACGCTGGCAAGCAGCATTGCCATCATCTTTTTCATTCCATATCCTCCGTTTCTTTCTCATCCAGTTTCAGGTTCTCCGGGTTGGGAACCGCAGCCTGCGCCAGCTGAATGATGACTGCCAGCTGTTCCGGGGTCAGGCTCTGGGCATGTACCATTTCACAGATTTCGCTGTTTTCCTGCTCGTGGTACTTTCTGTCCCATTCCTTTCTGCGCTCCTCCCATTCATCGCGTTTCCTGCGGGCTTTCTCGCGCTCCGCAGCAATCTTTTCCAGTTTCAAGCTCATATCGTATCCTTTCCGGGCGAATAAACGCCCTATTTTTATCGAATTCTTCCCATGCAGTAGTAGTGCTGCCGCCAGTAGCTCGTCTCAATGGAAGCATAGGAAATTGGTGAGCCACAGTGGATCATCATCCCGTTGCCGACATAAATGCCCACATGGGATGCGCCACTGGTGTTGTAGGTTTTCTGGAAGAAGATCAGGTCTCCGGGCTTTGCCTCACTCTTCGGGATAATGTCGCATTTTCCCATCAGACCGTTGGCCGTCTGCCTGCCTACATTCCAGCCATTGCCGCAGTGGTTGATGACCCAGCTTACAAAACCGGAGCAGTCAAAACTGGTACTCGGCGAGCTGCCGCCCCAAACATAGGGATAACCGAGATATTTCTCTGCTTCGGTAATCATCTTCCGGAATTTTTCATCCGTCAGAGCTTCGCCCGGAATGTCGTAATCCTGGTATTCTCCGCTGGAACCCGCGCCATCCGGCGTTGCAAAGGCTATGCCTGCAAACAGGTCATCTCGATTGCCCCGGCACTCCAGTGTGACTTCGTATCGTTGCAGCTGGTCATCTGTAAGGCCGGAATTTCTTGCAACATAGTCAACGCCCCGATTGAGCAGTGTTACATTGAGGATTTTATACTCATACTGTACCGTCACCTGATAGGTGTAGGTGTGTCCGGTTCCGGTGATTGGATTGTAGCGATAGCCCACACGGGTTTCCTTCCTTGTCCGGATTTCCACCTTTTCCTCCAACTTCAGCTCATACTGCGCTTCAAAAATACTCTGGAGCCGCGCCTGCACCTGGCTTCTCGTATAGTTTTCAAATTCTACGGTCAGCAGAGATGCAAGCTCATAGGGATTGTGACCAATCTCTGCCAGATTGTAGCGATACTCGTCATAGCCCGGATGGTCGGTTTCAATGCGGTCGATTTGTTTGCGAAGTTTATCTTCCAGCTTGGTATAATCCGTCTCCACGCCTTTCAAATCTTCATCTTCTGCCGTGTAGGAAGTCCCCAGCACCACATTGCCGCCGCCATTGATCAAGACGGAGCATGACGAAACCGACCCGGCAATCACCAAAACAAGCAGTCCCACGGCTGCGATACCGATGATGATATGCGAGTGGCTCTGCACAAACTGAAATGCCTTTTCCGTTATACTGACAGTACCCTGTGCAGCTTTGGCTGTGCCAGATGCTGTGTTCTCCGCAGCGGCCGCACCTGCCTTCGCAGCGGCATACTCTTTTTGATGGCCTGCTTCTGCCGCCATCGGGAAAAGAGATTGGAACCAGCCTGCGGATCAGACTTCATGCGTTCCGCAAAGATGGAATCTACGGCATCTTTATTTCCCTTTTTCTCCAACCGCTCCAGCTTTTTGTACTGCCGCAGCTTTCGACCATATTGGAACCGGGAACCAGCACGGGCTGCACCTTCCGCTGAGCCTTCGGTAAAATGCGCTGCCTCCACACCAGAATTATTATCCTGGTCGGCATTGCGCACACTCTGATGTGCCTTGCTGAAAGTGCATCTGCCGCAAGATTTCCCGGCTTCTTTGGCTTTCCGCCTTTTTTCCCGGAAGCTGCTGCATTCTTTTTCGCTTTTGCTTCCTGATCTGATTTCAGCTTCTTACTGCGCATCTTAGCAAGATCGGCCTCGTGACGAATCTGCCTTCGGTGTTCCGCTTTTTTCTTGCCGCCGTCTCCCGTACTGCTATCTGCGGTTTTGCTTCTGGAATCGCGAAGGGTGTTCTCCGCACCCTCGCGCTCCTGCCGCAGCTTGTCTCCGAGATTCGGATTTTTCTTGCCAGCCATCGCTTACGCCTCCTTCGCTTCCTGCACTTCGGTTAATTTTGTCGTCATAATCCGGTACAGTTCCAGATCGGTCGGGAAACGATCAACGAACGGCAAAATCACATTTCCGTAGAACAGCAGTCCTTCGCCTTCACCGGAGTGGGTCACATAGGACAGCTGATGTGGGCTGATATTCAGCTGATCCGCCAGAATCTGACGATCACCGGCTGCTTGATTCAGCATATAAATGAAGTCGCTGTTCTCAAAAATGTTCGTCACTTCGCGGGAAGAAAGCAGGTCTTTCACGTTCTGGGTGATGCCGGTGGGAATACCGCCCCATTTACGGAATCGCTTCCAGATTTCCACGCTGTAAGCCGCTGTCTGCTCCTCTTTCAAAAGCAGATGGAACTCGTCCATATAGTAGCGGGTGGCTTTACCGGCGTTACGGTTGGCGGTCACACGCCCCCAAACCTGATCCTGCACCACCAGCATACCGATCTTTTTCAGCTGCTTGCCCAGCTCCTTGATGTCATAGCAGACCAGCCGGTTATTGATATCTACGTTGGTGCGGTGGTTAAACAGGTTCAGAGAACCGGTCACATAGATTTCCAGTGCCGTTGCCACATGGTGTGCTTCCTTTTCATCCTGCCGGAGCAGTGCCTCGTACAAGTCCTGTAACACCGGCATATTCTCCGGCACCGGGTTCTCAAAATAGGTCTGGTAAATCTGATGCACACAGCGGTCGATAACCGTCTTTTCTACCGGCTGCAAGCCTTCCTTGCCGCCCACGATCAGCTCACACAGGGACAGGATAAAATCTGCTTTCAAGGCAATGGGATTATCCTCTTCTGAATAATTCGCGTTGATGTCCATCGGATTGATATACTGCGTGCTGGAAGGCTGATTTTAATAACCTGCCCCTCAAATTTCTGCACCAGAGCCGTGTACTCGGCTTCCGGATCGCACACGATTACATCGTCATCCGTCACCAGAAACGCATTGGCGATTTCTCTCTTGGCAGAAAAGGATTTACCGGAACCGGGAGTACCAAGAATCAGCCCGTTGGGGTTCTTGAGCTTTTTCCGGTCAACCATGATCAGGTTGTTGGACAGGGCATTCAACCCATAGTACAGAGCCTCTTTCCCGGTCTGAAACAGTTCTTGGGTGGTAAACGGCACGAAAATTGCCGTGCTGCTGGTAGTCATGCTGCGCTGAATCTCAATCAGGTTCTGCGCCAGCGGCAGGCAGCTCATCAGCCCCTGCTCCTGCTGAAAGTCCAGACGGCGCAGGTTGCAGTTGTACTTCTGTGCGATGCTGGAAGCCTGAAACACGTTGGTCTCCAGCTCCTGCTCCGTCTCGCCGGTGTTCATCACCAGAAAAGTCAGCAGGAACATACGCTCATTCTGGCTCTGTAATTCCTTCAGCAATGCCTTTGCGTCCTTACCATAAGTCGCCAAATCCGACGGAATGATGTCCATATCGTATCCAGAACGGACTGCTTTCTTCTGTTCCTCAATCTTGGAACGATCCAGCTCCGTGATGGTATGCTTAATGGACTTGATTGCTTTGTTCTGGTCTACCGACTGAATGTGCATGGTCACGATCTGGCTGGATTCCATATCCAGAAAGTCCTTCAGCAGCTGATCCGACAAGTCGGAAGCTGTGATCTGGAGATAGGACATAGAACCATACATCCCGCCCATCTGAAAAATCCGGTTCTTCGGAAAGGCAAATCCGGTCGGAGCAATAAAGTCCTTTACCGACAGCCCGCTCTCCGGCAGCCACTTCCAATCGAAATTGAACCGGTCATGGTCGCCCATGTGGAACATATCGTGCATCAGATGAAGCCGTTCCTTGCCGTTCAGCAATTTTGCCCGGACACCCAAGCGTTTGAAGTTGTTCATCAGGTCGATCTCGATGTGAATGAGCCTCGGCTTTGCCTGTTTCATGGATTCCGCCTCAATGCCAAACGTCAGGTACTTCGTCTTGGTCAGGCCGTTGTTGCCCTGGGCAAGCTGGCGGCGCAGCATGGTGCTGTACTCCGTGCGCACCGGATTGAAATGATCCTTCTGGTACGGAATACACACCATCTTCTCAAAATTCGAGGCATCCGTAGCCATATTCATAAAAGAAAGCTCAAAGCGGATGCTGGAATCAAAGAAGTTCAGGAAGCTGCACCATTCCTCAAAGATAGCTGTCTGATCCTCCTGTTGTGCCAGCTGATAATTGATATCCTGATACTGGATGGTTTTGGTGTAGTAGTTGTCCGTCACACGGCAGATACCGTCCGGGAACATCCGCTGAAAAGGAATGCTCTCCTGTGCCGAATGCGGAATCGTGCGGTCCCCCCTTGCGCGGTCAATCACCGTCTGCACCTGTTTCTGCTCTGCGGCTGACAGATGAGACGGCATTCGGATGTCATCCTGCTTTTTATTCTTCGATGTCAGCTTTTCGAGAATTTTGAACAATGCGATTTACCTCCATTTCCACGTCTGCCTGCTGAACCAGCAGTGCATAGTAATTTTTTGTTTTGTAAGGCCGCGTTTTCGGCCTCTTGAACTTTGCCTCATAGAAGTGCTTTGCCACCACTTCCAGCGGCTGACCGTCTTTCTCGTACATGGCAAGAAAGAAAAGCGGCAGCATCACTGCCATCATGCCAAGTGCAGCAAGGCTCAGATTCCCGCTGGACTTGAGCAAAAAGAAAACCGGAACGCCAATCAGCGCACCGGCTCCGAAGCAGAGAATCTGCCGTTTGGTCAGATTCATAAAGACCTTGGTTTTGACCTTTGAAAGGTCACGCGGTACAGAAATATAAGATGCCACGAATCATGCCTCCTTCCTTAATGCGCTGCAAACACGGATTTGCGAGGCTTCCCGTCTTAAACAGCGTAAATGCCAGCAAAACCGTATAGCCCATAACGCCCCAAATGCTGCTGATGATGTTATCCGAAAAGGACAGGTTCTGAATCAGAACTGCGTAGATGCCTACACAGATCATGATAAGAAACCCCTGGAATCCCAGTGCAAACAGGGAGCGCAGATAGTTTTGACCGGTATGGCTCTGCTCATGGTTTCCAAAGGTTGCGAACGGAATCGGCGCAAGGCTCACCATGAGGTAAATTTCCACCATTCGGCCATACACGATGACAAAGATGATAGCCGACAACGCCAGCATCGTGACCTGAACCACAAAGGTCTGCAAATACAGTCCCAGCAGCGGTCCCAAGTCCATGCCTTCCAGTGTAGCCTGCATTGCTGTCAGGGTCGCATCGCTGACGGACGTACTGCCGGAAATCAGACCGCCACTTCTGGAGATCACTTGCTGCGCCACATCAAAGACAGCCATCGTGATATTGAATGTGTTCGAGATCAGAGTCACTGCCAGAAAGGTCTTAAAGACCCATTTGAAAAATGTCCACGTCTCGAAATTTGCCAGATTGTTATGCTCGATGAGCATCTGGATCAGCTCATAACAGGCGATGAATGTCAGCACCATTCCGGCAATGGGCAGGATCACGGATTCCGAGATGTTACGGATCATAGAGAAAACCGCAGGTGAAAAGTTCGCCGGTGTGGTTCCCACATCGCCTGCGATCTGTCCAACCTGCTGGTTGACCGAATCGAACATCCCTGAAAGATTTCCCATGATACCGCTGATGATCATGCTCTTGAGCCAATCTGTGATCTGTTCAAGGATACTCTGCATGAGCCGCCTCCTTCCTTACGCAAACACGCCGAACAGCTTCGCCATCCGGGACAGAAGCATGAACAGCTGTGAGAAAAGAGACAGTGCCGATGCAGTTGTAGTAAGAAACGCCATAGATTTGTCCTCCTGTAACTTGTCCGGCCTATCAGCGTGCGATTCTAAACTGCGGTCCTGCGCCATACTTCCAACATGTGCACCTGCCGGAGAGCGCAGAAAATAGCCAGCTGCGGAGATTGCCTGCACCTGACTATGTAACAGGCAGCTTTCGCCGCCCGGTCGGAATCTTCGCTCCGACAGCCTTTGCTTAACCGAACAGACCGGAAAGCAGCGGCACCAGAGTCGTGCCGATCAGTGCTACACCGCCACCGGCCATCAGCTGCTTCATGCCCTGAGACTTGGCACCGGGGTTGTCGTTGCCGTAGCCTTCCAGCAGGTTGATCGCTCCCCAGATGCCGAGGCCGGCACCCAGTGCGATAACGAGGGTCTGAAGAACGGTTACTGCGCTGTTGAAAAATGCCATAAATGTGTACCTCCTTGTACGTTGCGCCCTTATGCTGATGAATAGTGATTTTCCATCTGCATGTGCACCTGCAAATGGGCAAACATATAGTCAGATTTCCAATCCCAATCAGAAACCTGGCTATGTAAAGAGGCGGCAGCTCGCCGCCCCTTCTTATTCTGTTGCCAACAGCACACCTATGACATCTTCGTCACCGGAACGAACTTACTTGGCATGATCTGCATCAACCACTTCGTACTTATCACCGGGCTTGAGTTTCAGCCGATGGTCAAGAAACGCCTCGATGCTGAACGTGTTTTTCTTATCAGCACCGGCAGTGAGCTTGTAGTTCGGATGCTGGGTCAGATCATATTTATCTGACTTGAACGGTCTCACACCGCGCAGCTGCAAAATGCACTTACCGCCATCCAACACAGCCAGTTCATCCACCGAGGCCAGGTCATGCCCAACTTTTTGGTAATTGGTGCCGTAGGATGGGCTATTACCTCTGGTATCGGAAGTGTTGTACAGATCAATCGTTTCTTTCCCCAGTGCCTGATTCAGCTCTTTCAGCGTAGTCGGCTCCGAACCGCCAAGAAAAATACGGGAATCCATATTGCCGATGATGGTATCGGCATTGTCCTTGTAGATTGCCTTCAACTGGCTCTGTGCCTGAAGCACCAGACACGCGAGATTTCTCTTGATCGGATGGTGGCTACCAGCTTTTCCAGATTCGGAATCTGACCAATGTTCGCACACTCATCAATCAGGCAGCGCACATGCACCGGCAATCTGCCGCCGTAGACATCATCCGCTTTCTCGCACAGCAGGTTAAACAGCTGTGTATAGATCATGGAAATCAGGAAATTAAAAGTCGGGTCTGTATCGCTCATAATGAGGAACAGAGCCGTTTTCTTATCTCCCACCGTATCCAGCGACAGCTCATCGTACATAGTGATATCACGGACTTCCTCAATATCGAAGGGAGCAAGACGTGCGCCGCAGCTCACCAGAATCGACTTTAAGGTCTTGCCCGCCGCCAGCTTGAACTTGGCATATTGGCGGACAGCAAAGTGGTTCGGTTTTTTCTTTTTCAGAGCTTCAAACATCTGATCCACTGGATTCTGAAAGGTTTCATCATCCTCGCGTACTTCCATCGCATTCAGGAATTCAATCAGCGTTGCAAAGTTCTGCTCTTCCAGCGGTGCCTCATAGTGGATATAACCAATCAAAGCACAATACAGCAAGGTCTCTGCCTTCGTCCAGAATTCGTCACCGGCCTTGCCGTCCCCTTTGGTGTTGGCAATGAGGGTTGTGGTCAGCTTCAAAATATCCTTTTCGCTGTGAATATACGCGAAGGGATTATAATGCATCGACTTTCTGAAATTGATGGTGTTAAAGATCCGGATACTGTATCCGTTCTTCAAAAGGGCTTGGCCGCAGTCGATTACGATATCGCCTTTCGGGTCAGTGACCACATAGGAACTGTGACATTGTAAAAGGTTGGGTTTAAGCCAAAACCGGGTCTTGCCGCTGCCGGAGCCGCCCACCACCAGCACGTTTTTGTTTCGGGCATTTGCCGGATTCTTCGGGCGGTTGCCCATCATCAGCCGCTCCGTCCGGGTCAGAATCACATTGTTTGCAAACACTGGATCTTCAAACGGTTCAATGTCTTTCTGCGTACCCCAACGAGCAGAGCCATACTCCATGCCATGGCGATATTTCTTGGCATTTTTGCCTTTCAGGTACACAGCAATCCGCAAACCCGCTCCGCAGCACACACCAATCAGCAAATCCATCGGATGCAGACTTGGCATCGGATTGGAAAAGGCTGCACCCAGGCAGAAAGAAAGCCGAGGAGCTTTTCAGACATGTCTGCGCCCTCGGCAATTCTCCACGCTTCTCCCAGATTGGTACATACAAGACCGGCAATGAAGTACGGCAGGTTCAGGAGCAGCTGCTTCTTTGTCTTATTACTCATAGATCACGCTCCTGACTTTTGTGGCGAACCTTATCCGGAAGAATTGCAGCAACCAGCTCTTTGAGCTTGTTAAGCTGCTCCAGAGCACTCGGTTTTTCCTTTGTTTTCAGCTTTCGGTTGGTGAATTCCTCAAAAGCGGAAGTCAGTGCATCCGCATCCTTCGCCTTAAAGAACACCGTGTACTTGGGTGGCATTACATTTTGGTCTTTCGTAATGGCATAATCCACACCATATTTCCGTGCCACCTGTTCAAAGCCTTTCAAATCCGTTTTCTCAATGGGGATACTGCTGACTCCCTGATTCTGACCGATCAGTTCTTTGATGCTCTGCTTTCCAACCGGCAGCTGCGCTGTTTTCTGAGCCACCTTTGCCTGATGGTGCCGTTTCCACGCATTATAGCCATTCACGATGGTGCGAAAGGTCAATTTCGTGGTGCTGATTGCCAGATTGACGGTACGATTTTCAACTTCTTCCTGCATGAATCTCCGCCTCCTTCCTTACAAACTGTCCCGGTCCGGTGCAGGTTTGCTCTTTTCTTGGGGCTTTGCAGCCTTTTCCTCCATCTTCTTCAGCATGTCATCCGGAACCGGAATCGCCATGATGCTGTGACCCATACGAACGAACATCTGGGCTGATGGAACTGTTCCTCAAATTTCTGCATCTGCTCCGAAGTCAGAGAACCAAAGTCATCCTCTGTCAGCCCTACCACCAGAAAATCACCGGCATAAATGTCCTGCATATCCCCGTCTTCGGTGTAAATCGCACGGTTCAGCGGCAAGCCATTGATTTTACCGGATTCATTCAGAATAATGGCCACTTCATCCTCAAATGGATAGGTTACTTCAATATCGCCGCCGACCATTGCCTGCAAATCTTCCAGCTCCGTGCCAACGCTGATTTTCTTCGGGTAGGCGTTGGGCTGCACCAGCAGCACATCCATTGTCCTGGTCTCTGCCAATTCATGTTCTCCCACGGTCTTGAAATCCACATCGGTGAAATCGCCGGAATCCAGAACATAGTCCTGATTGTTCCACGCCTGCGTCACCATGCGTTCCGCATCTTCCTGTGAGGCAGCTTCCACGGAAACCTTTCTCTGGAGAGTCTCTGTAATCTCCACATCAAATTTCTTCATAGGCACCTCCTTAGATCAGGCGCAGTGCCGGAACCAACTCGCCGCCAATGGAAACCACCGTCAGGTTCTCGTTCACATAGTCGATGGTGCGTTCCAGCGTAAACAGATTGATGCTGCATTCGTTGCCGTTCTGGTCGATTTCCGAAACCTCCGCAGCTCCCAACAGATAGCGGGTTCTGTCAGTCTCGATCACATCGCTCTTATCATAATGGAGAAGCAGTTCCCCATCTGCCACCAGATCAGCCTCCATCTCATCGTAAACATCCTCAAAGATGTCTCGACTGCCAGCCTCGGTCAGAAGTTCGCCGCCAGCCCCCGGCAGGATCACCATCACAATGCGTTCCTTCGGGTGATCTTCACGGATTGCCTCCAACATCACCCAGTTATGAAGCATCGCAATGGACTTCTCAAACATGGAATCATCCATCGGATTCGGCTGCGATGCACCATTCGGGCAGTTCTTGCAATCCATGCTGCACACTGCGTTGTTCTGATTCTTCTTAAAGTTCATCATCATAAAAATCTCCTTCTCATCGTTCCATATCTCGTTGTTTACTTCGCTGCCACTTTTCCAGCAGCCGGATAATCGTGTCCTGCATCTGCTTCGGCGTATAGGATTTCGGGAAATACTTCCGAAGAACCTCGTTTTTAATCGTCACATGGTCAAGCTCATCCTTTTTGATTTCATTCATCACTTCACACATGGCATCCAAGGTGCAGTCGCCCTCCTGCGAGAGCTTTTTCAATCGCTGTGCCTGCGACAGGGATGGGGATGCCTGTGCATAGTCCATTGCCTCCAGAAATTCTTTCTGTTCGGACGGTTTCAGGTAAGACAGCTCTACCGCCGGATTAAAGGCGATTTTCTTCTCATCCACCATGTCCAGAATTTCTGGAATCAGGTTGGTAAGGCGGATAAAACGCTGAACTTGCGTTTTACTTTCGTTCGCATCATCAGCTAACTGGTTCACAGCCCACGACTCTGACCAACTTGGTCAGAAGTTAAATCTCCGCGTTGTCCCTGATGCTTCATCGCTTCCAACTTCATCTTGTAGGAAAACGCTCTCTCGCTGGGAAGGATATTTTCCCGCTGCAAGTTGCTGTCCACCATAAAGATGATTGCTGCATCATCGTCCATTTCCTTGACGATGACCGGCACTGTCTCCAAACCTGCCAACTGCGCTGCATGAAGCCTGCGGTGTCCCGAAAGGATTTCAAATCCGCCTTCCGGGTCAGGCCGTACAATCAGCGGTGATACCACACCGATCTGCTTGATGCTCTCCACGGTCTGTTCCATCAGCTCATCGTCCAGCACCTTAAAGGGATGACCTTCAAAGGGATGCAGGTCAGAAAGCGGCATCTCCGTCCGCTTCTCCTTAGCCGCAGCGTCGGCAGCTGAGCCACTGCGGTTTTCTGTTGTAATACTGGTTTTTGCTTTTGCCATTCAGCTTCTTAACCTCCTTCCAGCGGTGATAGATGTCATTCTTACCTGCGAAAAACGCCTTTTTTGCCTTGCACTTCATAAATCAAGTACCTCCTTAACGACCTGCTGTTTTTCTTTTCCAATGCTCTTCCTGCGGTCCTCTCCGCTGATTCGCACCGGCGTACACATTTCCAAAATCCTGCTGTAAATCCGGGCGTATGCCACATCCTCCGGATTGCGGATTTCAGCAATCTTCAGATTGGTTGTGATAATGACCGGAAGTCCGGACTTGTACCGCTCATCGATAACGGCGTAGACCTGCTCCAGCGCATATTCGGTGCTGCGCTCAATTCCCAGATCATCCAGAATCAGCAAAGAATAGTTGGAAAACGAAGCGATATACCGGTATCGCTCTTCCGAATACATGGCTCCCATCTGATTCAGGATTTTGGAGAAGTTCGTCATCAAAACCGGAATGCCCTGTTCCAACAGAGCATTTGCTATACATGCCGCCACAAAGGACTTTCCAGTTCCGACATCTCCCCATAACAAAAGGCCAAGGTTTTCAGCCTTGACCTTTTTCCACTGCTCCACATAGCGTTTTGCCATCTGGATATCCTTGTTGTCTTCTGCAACGGCAAAATTCCATTCCAGAAGATGCTTTTCCTGAATCCCCGTTGCTTTCAGCTGTCTGATTTTACGCTGCCGCTCCACCAGCTCATCCTGGCGTTTCTTTTCCGCCATTGCCTCCTGCTGGCATCTGCAAAGGCAGGGAACAATCCTGTCTCTGCCCCAGAGCTTTACCCTGCACTGCACCGGCGTGTGGCAATTCCGGCAATACAGCAGTCCGTCCTCGCCCTGGTATTCCCGCTCTCCGGGTTCTTTCGGCGTAAAGAGCGAATCCAACGCCGCATTCAAAATTTCAGGCACCATGTCGCTCATAGCTGTCTCCTTCCTCAAATGTGTAGTCTGCCGGGTTATACTTCGGCTTTTCTCTCTTTGCCCAGCTCCGGATTGTGGCAAGGTGATTTTTGTAGCTCCTGCCGGTGGAGGCCATATACTCAGAGAGCCGTTCAACCCGCATCTGATAATCTCTTGGGAACTCCTGCCGGAGCTTACTGTATTCCGTGTCAGAAAGAAGGACATTTTCGTATGAGCATACCGGTGCTGGATTTCCTTCTTCTCTCTTTTATTGATTGTTTCAGTACTTGTTCTATTAGTACTTAATTGCGCGGGATTTTCCGTAACCGGTGTGTCCGTATCCGGATTTACCGTATACGGCTTTTCCGTACACGGTGATTCCGAACACGGCTTTTTCCTTGGCATCTCATAAATCACATACTCCGCTCTGCCCATCCGACCGTTACTCTCACGCTGCTGGTTCCTTTCCAGATACCCAAGACGCTCCAGCTCTTTTAGAGCCGTAAGCACCCCATCTACGCCATCCGGCGTAATCGAAGATAACCCCCGTACCGAATAGTTCCATGTGTCCGGCAAACTGAGCAGCATAGAGAGAAGTCCTTTCCCTTTCAGGCTGAGACCCTGATCGCGCAGGTGGTAATTGCACATCGTTGTGTAATTGCTGTTCTTCTCAACCCTGAATACCGGCATGGTGCTCACCATCCTTTTTCGCAGGCTCCGCTTTTTTCTTCGGACATTTGCGCGGACGATCTTCGCTGTCCTCCCGGCGATGGTATTTGCCGGTATCCTGCATCATGCGTTCAAACGCCTGAAGGCGTCCCTCTGTAAAAAGCGTCATTCGACCACACCCCATTTCTTAAACAACTTGAAGAGATGATTCTTTCCCTTGCAGGTCACTCTCGTCTGCTGCACCAGTTTTCCGCTTCTGCCGTAGCAATCCCGGACAATAAAATAGCCCCTTGCAGATTTGTCTGCAAAAGGCATCAGCCAGCCACTCGGACTGCGGTACAGATAGCGATGATCCAGTAAGAGAGCCACTGCCGTCTTCTCCGGGATTCCGATTTCCTTACAGAAATTCCGGATGCAGGTACAATCCTCCGAGTTCACAAAGGTGTCGAAGTAGTCTGCCTTGGGCTGTGCCGCATCCAGCTGTTTGCGGATACCCTCAAGCTGCTCCCTCTCGGCTACAAGCTCCTGTGCCAGGGTGTAGATGACCTCCGGATGCTGAATCACCTGATCCAAAATGGAATCGCTCATATACACACCATGCTTGCGGATAGAAGGGAGAACTTCATCAAACACCCAGTGTTCAAATCGTTCTGCCGATGGCAGCTTGCTGTGAACGATCAGCCGGTAAACATCACCTTCTGTGATAAAGGCGATTTCAACGACCTGCTCTCCAGCATCCCCATACTGATTCACCTTCTGAACGACCCCCTCACGTTTCGTTAGGGGGCCTCTGCAATGGCGTCTCACTGCAGCGTAGGGATTCACATACCCCAACGCTTTCGCCACGTCGCTTGCACAGAAGAATGTCTTGCCTGCCTCCTGAAACAACCGGATCGAACCAAACTCTTGGTTCTCGAACACCTCCGTCATCTGCCTCGACTGTCCGCCATAACTGCCCACATCGGTGTCATGGGTCTTCTGATTGAAATCCGTCATACCTGTTACCTCCTACTCAAATTTGTCTCGCCGGATTTCAGGCGAAAAAAAAAAATAGAGCCTTGACCCATTCTCGTTTTCAAAGAATGAGCCAAGCTCTATGTAAATCAGTCAAGTATGTGTTCGTCCGTCGATGGCAAAATTGGACTTCATTTGCTCCTATTGTCCACCAGTAATTTAACCCATAAGAGGTCAAAATGGGCTTGTCCACCAGTAATTTGACCACTATAAACCCATAAATTTCCGTTCAAATTCCATCAAAACCGAACAGTCCAGGCAGAATTTTGGGTATAGAAAAAGCCCGGAAAATAGCGCATTTCCGGGCTTTTTTAGCATTTTGAAGTTGTCGATTATCGCTTGCTGAACTGCGGTGCGCGACGAGCGGCTTTGAGGCCGTACTTCTTACGCTCCTTCATACGAGGATCGCGGGTCAGGAAGCCAGCCTTCTTCAGAACAGAACGATTCTCATCGCTCTGCTGCAGCAGGGCGCGGGACAGGCCGTGGCGGATAGCGCCAGCCTGGCCGGAAACACCGCCGCCAGAAACGCGGACGACGACATCGTACTTGCCTCCAGGCCCAGCAGGACCAGCGGAGAACGGACGATCAGCTTCAGGGTCTCCAGACCGAAGTAGTTGTCGATATCACGATCGTTGATGGTGATCTTGCCGGTGCCGGTGTAAACGCGAACGCGGGCAACGGAATCCTTACGACGACCAGTGCCGTAGAAATAAGGTTTGGTTTCGTACATGTTCGATTGCCTCCTTCTTAGAACTCGATCTTCTCGGGCTTCTGAGCTGCGTGAGCGTGCTCGGCACCCTGGTAGCAGTGCAGGCGGGTCAGAGCCTTAGCACCGATGGTGTTGGAAGGGATCATGCCCTTGATAGCGTAGGTCATAGCCAGGTCGCTGTTCTCAGCCATCAGCTTGCTGTACTGGACCTTCTTCAGGCCGCCAATGTACTTGCTGTGGTGATGTGGAACTTCTGCTCAGCCTTCTTGCCGGTCAGAACTGCCTTGTCGCAGTTGACGACAACGACGTAATCGCCGCAATCGACATTGGGGGTGTAGTTGACCTTCTGCTTGCCGCGCAGCAGAACAGCGGCCTCAGCAGCGACGTGACCCAGGCTCTTGCCGGTTGCGTCGAGCAGATACCACTTGCGCTCGACTTCAGCGGGCTTTACGAGAGTAGTGCTCATATCTATTTCCTCCTGATAAGTGTTTGGTACGATTCAGGCGCCTTTGGGGCGCGAGTGTCAGTATACAACACAAAAAAGCGCCTGTCAACATCTTTTTGCGATTTTTTCAGTGGAAATTTTTATACCTCTCAAAATCTCTTGAATCCTCTCGAAATCTCGTTATTTCTAAAATCGCATTTTCAAAAAGTTTTTCGGCCTCCGGGGGGCAAATTTGTCCCGGCGGCGCTACAATTTTGCCGCTAAGTGTGTTATACTATATAAGATATTGTAAAAAGGAGTTTTTTCCCATGCCGAAAGACATTCACACGCAGGATTCCTCCCAGCAGCGGCCTCCAGGCTGCTGCTCGCCATGGGCGTGATCGTGCTTTTGGGTGCGCTGGCCTACTTTGGGCTGACGCTGGCCGTCAACCGCCGCACTCCCGCCAACCCCGACACCCACTTTGATGCGGAGAATGGCATCTCGGTGGATTACGAAAGTGCCGTCTGGCCCGTCTGCCAGATGACCGAGGATGCCGCGCTGGGCCATGCGCTGCAGCTGGCTTCCGGTGAGGACAGCGCCAACGCCAACTATCAGGTGGTGCTGTTCCAGCGGGGTGACAAAGCCACTTACGAAGATTCATCGGCCAGTCGGAAGCCGACCTGAAAGCAGCTACGGTGTCATCAGCCCCCGCAAGGTCAAGCTGCAGGTGAGGGTGCCACGGTCACTGCCGTGCGCTGTGATATCCAGGCCTACTACGCCGTGCTGGCCACCATCGAATACGACAGCGGCGATGTGGTCTATGTCTCCGGCCTGACCAAACTGGCTCCATCAGCGATATCGTCAATCTGGTGGAAAGCGTGAGCCTGACATGAGCGATCCACACGCCATGCAGCGGCTCTGCGGCCTGATGCGCAAGGCCGTGCAGGATTACGAGATGATCCTCCCCGGTGATAAGATCATGGTGGGGCGTTTCGGGCGGCAAGGACAGCGTGCTCTGACCATCGGGTTGGCCCAGCTGCGCCGTTACCTCGGCTTTGATTATGAGGTCGTGGCCGTCACCCTTGACCCGCAGTTTGACCACCAGGCTGTGGATTACAGCCCGCTGGCGGCGCTGTTCGCCCGGTATGGGGTTCCCTACGAGGTGCGCCGCACCGAGATCGGCCCTATCGTGTTTGAATACCGGCAGGAAAAGAACCCCTGTTCCCTCTGCGCCAGGCTGCGCCGGGGCGCGCTGCACACGGCGGCGCAGGAGCTGGGCTGCAATAAAGTGGCGCTGGGTCACCACCTTGATGATGCTGTCGAGACCTTTTACATGAATCTCTGGCGGGAGGGCCGCATTGGCTGCTTCCTCCCCGGTCACCCAGCTGGACCGCCGGGGCCTGACCCTGATCCGCCCCATGCTGCTGGCCACCGAACACGAGGTGCGCTGTGCGGTAAAGGAGGAGGACTTCCCCATCGTCAAGAGCCGCTGCCCCGCCGACGGTGTGACCGTGCGGGAGCAGACCAAGGATTTGTCCGGGAGCGCTGCCGCACCGACCACGCTTTCCGGCAAAAAACGCTCCATGCCCTGCAGGAGAGCGGCATTGATGGCTGGCGGCCGGTCCACACAGGCCGCGCTTCCAATCCATCCCCAAAGGAGGGAATGCATCATGCAGATGCAGAACTTTGAAAAACACGTCTGGGCCGAGATCGACCTCGATGCCTGCGGGCCAACTTCCGCACCGTAAAGCAGCGGCAGACAGCCTGCCCCTGTGTGCCGTGGTCCAAGGCCGACAGCCTACGGGCCATGGTGCCCGTCCACGTGCGCCCGGGTCCTTGCGCAGGAG
>ENA-OQHA01000280-OQHA01000280.1-human-gut-metagenome-genome-assembly--contig:-NODE-280-length-26986-cov-3.406009_pt1 | contig 26986 bp, 36 predicted proteins | sample MGYA00242558_ERZ504707 | MGnify/ENA primary metagenome ERZ504707 (study PRJEB26092, sample SAMD00036197) | human gut metagenome | host: Homo sapiens | study: EMG produced TPA metagenomics assembly of...
CGGATAAATTGACAAGCCAGCCCGTTTGCGTCCACATTCGGAAAAAGACGGCAGCCCTTGTGTAAAAATAAAAAATTGAACAATCATATCTAAAAAAAGGGTTAAAATAAACCTTTCTGCATATAAATTGTTATCTTTGCGCCGAAGAACGACTTCCTATGCGGCTGTGGGAGCGGATCCTAGACAGAAGCACGATGTGCGTCATCTTCCATTTTTGGAGATAACAAACTGATTCATAGTGTTTTTCAGGCGCTAGGAAGGAGAGAGAGGTATATCCGTACCTCAACAAACATTCAATCAAGAAAAAAGGGAACAAAAAACCAGAAGGACAAACATCCACAGACATGGAAAAAGAACAGGTATGGCTTCCCCTGCAGACGGTGTACAACAAAGAACTTACAGTAGCCGCCTATCTCAAAGAGCAGGGCATCGAGCATTACATCCCCATGACATACGAGCTCCGCGACACCGGGCGCGAGGGTGAATGCAGCCATGTACTGGTACCGGCCATCCATAACCTGATTTTCATCCACTGTCCTTATGACGCCAACTGGTGCCGGCAGTTCGCCTCCGAAGCCCCGCTGCCCGTCTATTTCCTGAAGAAGGAACGCAACGGCAATGACTACTGCACGGTGAGCGAACGCGACATGCAGAACTTCATGCATGCCACCAGCCCGACATCCAGGCACGCGGTTCATCGATTCCGAAAAGCTTCGCGGCAAGCGCAGCGTCCCCGTCCGGGTAGTACGCCGCGGTCCGCTCTACGGTGTGACCGGCAAGTTCCTCCGCTACGGAGGCCGCCACTACATCGCCATCGAAATACCCCAAAGCACCGCCCTGCTCAAAGTGAGCTACACCTGGTGCGAAACCATCGAAGAGTAAATTCAGAAAAACAATATAAAATCACTAACAGACAAGCATGAAACTAAAAGCTTTATCACTTGTTATTTTTATGGCATGTTCGCCCCTGCTCATGGCGCAGTCGGGCATGACCGACCAGCAAGTGCTGGAATATGCTAAAGATGGAGTAAAACAAGGCAAAGACCAGCGTACCATAGCTACCGAGCTGGCACGCCGCGGTGTGACCCGCGAACAGGCCGAACGCGTAAAGAAACTGTACGAACAGCAGACAGGTACCGCTGCCGGCGACATGACCGGAACCGCCAAAGCCGAAGCACGCCTGCGCGAGCAGACACAGGAAGACAATTCCACCATGCTCGACGAACAGCCACAGGCACAGGAAGTGGCACAGCAGGACGCCGTATTCGGCCGCAACATCTTCAACACCCGCAACCTTACGTTCGAACCGAACGTCAACATAGCCACCCCGCCCAACTACCGTCTCGGTCCGGGCGATGAAGTGGTAATCGATATCTGGGGAGCCAGCCAGAACACCATCCGCCAGCAGATCTCGCCCGACGGAACCATCAACCTCGAACAGCTCGGCCCTGTATTCCTGAGCGGCATGAGCATCGAGCGCGCACAGCAGTACCTCACCGGCGAGCTCCGCAAGATCTATTCCGACCAGAGCAACCAGATACGCGTCACACTGGGCAACACCCGCACCATCCAGATTAACGTAATGGGCGAAGTGATACAGCCGGGTACTTATGCCCTCTCGGCCTTCTCTACCGTATTCCACGCCCTCTACCGTGCAGGCGGTGTGAGCGGCATCGGTAGCCTCCGTAACGTGAAAGTATCGCGCGGCGGACAGACCGTAGCTACGGTAGACGTCTACCAGTTCATCATGCAGGGCAAGACCCGCGACGACATCCGCCTGGAAGAAGGCGACGTGATCATCGTTCCCGCCTACGAAGACTGGTACAGATTACAGGCAACGTGAAACGCCCCATGCGCTACGAGATGAAGAAAGGCGAAACTCTTTCTACCCTGCTGAAATATGCCGGCGGATTTACCAGCGACGCCTATATCAAGAGCCTGCGCATCGTGCGCCAGAACGGTAAGGAATATCAGGTAAACACCGTGGATGACACCGACTACAGCGTATGCCAGCTGCACGACGGCGACGTAATCACCGCCGAAGCCATTCTGGACCGCTTCACCAACAAGCTGGAAGTGCGCGGCGCCGTATACCGTCCGGGCATCTACGAGCTGGGCGGCAAGCTGAACACCGTACGCGAACTGGTAGAGAAAGCCGACGGACTGATGGCAGACGCCTTTACCGGCCGTGCCGTATTGTACCGCGAGCGTGAGAACAAGACCCGCGAAGTGAAGCAGATAGACATCCGCGCCATCATGGACGGCAGCCAGCCCGACATCCCGCTGCAGAAAAACGACGTACTCTACATCCCCAGCATCCACGACCTGGAAGACCTGGGCAACGTACAGATATTCGGCGAAGTAGCTCATCCGGGCGACTATCCGTATGCCGACAACATGACCCTCGAAGACCTCGTGATCACCGCAGGCGGTCTGCGTGAATCGGCTTCCGTAGTACGTGTCGACGTGGCACGCCGCGTAAAAGATCCGAAGAGCACCGAAAGCCTGCTACCATCGGACAGAACTTCTCTTTCGGCCTGAAAGACGGCTTTGTGGTAGACGGCGAACCGGGATTTACTCTCCAGCCTTACGACCAGATATTCGTACGCCGCAGCCCGGGCTACAGCGCACAGCAGAACGTGGTAGTAGACGGTGAAGTGCTTTACGGCGGAACCTACGCCCTGAGCAGCAAGAACGAACGCATCAGCAGCATCATCGCCAAGGCAGGAGGCGCCACCCCGTTTGCCTACGTCAAGGGAGCCAAGCTTACCCGCGTGGCAAACGAAGAAGAAATCCGACGCATGCAGGACGTAGTGAACCTGCTCCGCCGTCAGGTAGCGACGCCATGATCGACTCCCTGGGCATCAACGTACAAAGCACCTTTACGGTAGGCATCGACCTGGAAGCCGCCCTTGCCAACCCCGGCAGCGATGCGACATCGTGTTGCGTGCAGGCGACGTGATCAGCGTGCCCGAATACAACAACACCGTGAAGATAGACGGCGCCGTGATGATGCCGAACACCGTATCCTATCAGGAAGGCGAAGGCGTGAAATACTACATCAACCAGGCAGGCGGCTACGGCCAGAACGCCAAGAAGAGCAAGAAATTCATCATCTACATGAACGGCCAGATAGCCAGGTGAAAGGCAGCGGCAAGAAACAGATGGAACCCGGCTGCGAAATCATCGTGCCCAGCAAACGCAAGAAGCAGTTCAACATCGGCAACGTTGTCGGCCTGACAAGCTCTATTGCCTCACTGGCGACCATGACAGCTGCCATTACGGCATTGATTAAGTAAACTACTGGTTATAAACAGCTACAGGAAGCGCGGTAAGGAAGATTTTACTGCAACTTTTCTCACCCACCGAGCCGTGCCGACTGTAGCCTTTTCTATACAAAGCATTTATGAGCGAAAACAAAAACTATCAGCATCCGGACGTACAGGAAGCGGAAAACGATGAACTCGAAATAGACTGGATGGAGATACTGCGTAAAATCATCGCCATCCGCAAGACACTTTACAAGGCAGCCGGCGTAGGAGTGGTGCTGGGCATTATCATTGCCCTGAGCATCCCCAAGCAATATACCGTAACCGTTACTCTTTCTCCTGAAATGAACGGAGATTCTAAAAGTGGAGGACTTGCCAGTTTGGCTTCTTCCTTCTTGGGAGGAGCTGCAACAAGCAATAGCCCCGATGCACTAAATGTAACCTTAGCACCGGATATCGTAGCTTCCACCCCATTCGTACTCGAACTTTTTAATACCCGTGTGCAGACGCTCGATGGTGAACTAGATACTACCTTGGTAGCTTATCTGGATGAACAGAAACAGCCTTGGTGGGGATATATCAAAGCGGCTCCCGGAATGGCAATCGGAGCAATCAAATCCCTCTTTTCGGAAAAAGCAGATACCGTTTCTGTTTTAAATCCTTTCCAACTAACCAAAGAGGAGTCTGAAAAAGTAGAAGGGCTGAGAAAAATACTTACCGCTGACGTAGATAAGAAAACAGCTATGACTACCATTACAGTTACCTTACAGGACCCCAAAGTAACTGCCATTGTAGCAGATAGCGTAGTAGCCAAGCTCCAGCAGTATATCATCGACTACCGCATCAAAAAAGCCAAAGAAGACTGTGCCTATCTGGAAGAACTTTATAAGGAACGCCAACAAGAATATTACAAGGCACAAAGTAAATATGCGCACTATTTCGACAGTAACCGTAATATCGCTTTCCAGAGCGTACGCGCTGAGCAAGAACGCCTTCAAAATGATATGAATCTTGCTTATCAGGTATATAGCCAAGTAGCACAACAATTACAAGTTGCTCGTGCTAAAATTCAGGAAGAAAAACCAGTGTTTGCGGTAGTAGAACCAGCTAGTATACCTTTGGAACCTTCAGGTCTAAGTCGAAAAGTGATTGTAATTGGAATCACCTTTTTCATTGTCTTCATTATCGGATGTTGGATACTTATTGGAAAATATTATTATCAAAATTTAAAATACAAATCAAATAATATATAACTTTTTACTTTTTAATAAACTTACAGCAATTAATAGCTTTATTATATGAATGATTCTTTAAAAAAAAAGGCTGCAAAAGGCGTCATATGGAGTGCTATTGAACGCTTCTCTGTACAAGGAATACAATTTATCCTTAGCATTATTATTGCCCGTTTAGTAGCACCATCAGAATATGGACTAATTGCTATGCTTAGTATTTTTTAGCAATAGCACAAAGCTTTATCGATAGTGGATTTAGCAATGCACTCATTCAAAAGCAGAACCGCACAGAAATTGATTATTCAACAGTATTTTATTTTAATATAGCCGTTGCATTTGGCTTATATGGTATTTTTTATATATCATCTCCATATATTGCAAGTTTTTACAAAGAGCCACAACTAGAAACTATAGCTAAATGGGTTGGAATCAATATTATTATTTTAGCATTTTCTATTGTTCAACGTGCCCGCTTAAGTATTCAATTAAACTTTAAGATACAAGCAAAAGCTTCATTAATAGCAGTTTGTATTAGTGGAATAATTGGTATCTTTTTAGCCTATAATAATTATGGAGTATGGTCTCTAGTTTTTCAGGCATTATTAAACAATCTTATTAATACTATATTATTATGGTTTTTTGCGCGTTGGTCTCCACAAAGAGTATTCTCTTATACATCATTCAAACAGTTATTTTCGTTTGGTTCTAAATTAATGTTATCAGGCTTCTTGCATGTAATTTATACCAACCTATATTCTTTAGTTATCGGACGTAAATACTCAGCAACAGATGTTGGATATTACAATAGAATGTCTTCATTAGCGCAATATCCATCAATCAATATTGTTTCGGTTATCACAAGAGCTATTTATCCAATACAATGTTCAATACAAGATGATAAAGAAAAACTATCAAAGACTTTTCATCAATATCTTAAAATAGCTTGTTACATAATCTTTCCACTTATGGTAGGTCTTGCAGTAACAGCTGAACCATTAATCAAACTTTTATTAACAGAGAAATGGCTACCGGCAGCACCATTGTTATCTATTTTAAGCATTGCGTATATGTGGCAGCCAATAATGACAATAAACAATCAAGTTCTAAACGTAAGGGGACGCTCAGATTATTTCCTTAAAGCAGAGATTTTAAAAAAAATAATCGCCATAGTTATTTTAGTTATTACTATGCCACTGGGATTATCCGTATTATGTATAGGCATATTAATTTACAGTTTTGTGATATAATAATTATTATATATTACTCAAAAAAGTTATCCAAACAACTTATATGAAGCAAATAAAAGAAATTCTACCAATATTCATACTTTCTATGAGTATGGAGGATTCGTTTTTTTATAATTAGTTTCATAGAAAATGCCTATATGCAATTAATCATGGGTACATTGAGCGGTATCATTTTTATCTTGGTTTTTAGCTTATTATTTAAAATCAAAGAATTAAATGCAATATTATCAATTCTAAAAAAATAATTTGTCTCCCATAAAGCTTATAGAAAATGAAAAATAATCCATTAATATCAGTTTTAATACCTGTTTATAATGTTGAAAAATATGTAGAAAGGTGTATTCTTTCCGTCCTAAACCAAACAATGCAAGAAGGAGTTGAGGTAATCATCGTAAATGATTGTACTCCTGACAGCAGTATGGACATCATAGCTAAAGTCCTTAATACATATTCAGATAAGTATTCTCATGATACACCAATGAAAATACATATTATTAATCACGATAAAAACAGAGGATTAGCAGCTGCTCGAAATACTGCAATATCACATGCAACAGGTGACTATATAGTACAAGTAGATAGTGATGATTACATTGAACCTGAAATGTTAGCTACAATGTATAACAAAGCTACAGAAGAAAATGCTGATATCGTAATATGTGACTATTATATTACTTTCAAACATAGACGGATACTTTTCAAACAAACCTTTATAGACCGAGAACAATATTTTCAAGAACTAATTGCAGGAGAACATGCTATCGTATGGAATAAAATGATAAAAAGGAACTTGTTTATAGAAAATTCCATTCAACATATTGAAGGTCTTGATGCAGGAGAAGACTATGTAGTTATGTTACCGTTAATGTTACATGCAAAGAAAATCTCTTATATACCTTTACCATTCTATAATTACGTTAAATATAATCCTAATGCTATTACAAAAAGTTTAAATGAAAAAAGCAAAAGAAATCTATTTGAAAGAATTGAATATGCAAAAAACTTTATTAATACCAATCAAATTAAAGGATGTGAAAAAAGTCTCGCGTATTTAATATTGTCAGAAAAAGCACGATTAATAAATTACTGTTCTCCAGAAGAAAGAAAACACTTATATACATTATTCCCAGAAACAAATCAGTATTTAGCTTCTTTTTTAAAAGAAACGTCTCTTCAGAATAAATTATTACTGAAGGATATGTTACATTATGGCATATCATAGTTTCATCAAATCATTAGTAAAAATAATATTAAGAAAAATTAGGAAATACATCATGAAACAAATATTAATTTACTTACATAAAATAGTCTAAAACCAATTGGTGGTCCATTAGGGTATAATTACAATTTATTTTGTCAACTTAAAAATAAAGGATATACAAATATACATTTTATTGAATCTGCAAACAAAGCTGATTCCATAAATAAGAAAATAAACAACATTAAAATTAATTGGTTGAAACAAGTCCTTATTATAGCAAAAAGCATTTATAAAAAAACGGTTATGCTATATGGCTTCAAGCATAAGTCTATAATCGATCTTTCACCGTATGATATCGTACATTTCCATTCTACAATGGATATGTTTAATGCAAAAGATGATTTAAAGAATTATAAAGGAAAAGTTGTATTAACGACTCATTCTCCGACCTTACTCTCTAAAGAAATTCATGACAAATTATCTTTGTTTGAGAAAAAGTTACCTATCTTTTTTATATAAGGCTTTAATAAATATTGATTTATATGCTTTTCAAAGAGCTGATTATATTATATTTCCATGTGAAGAGGCTGAAGAACCATATTATCATAATTGGGAGGGTATGCAAACTATAAGCAACAAAATAAAAAAAATACCGCTATCTATTGACAGGTATTAATCCTTGTTATCCACAGATCAACAAGGATGATATTAGAAAGAAGTATAATATTCCATCTTCCGCCTTTGTTATATGTTACGTTGGTCGACATAATGAAATAAAAGGATACGATACCTTATTACAAATAGGGAAATGTTATTAAATAAACATGACAATATTTACATTCTTGTAGCAGGAAAAGAAGAACCAATGAAAGGATTAGCGCATCCACATTGGATTGAAGTAGGATGGACCAACGATCCCTATTCACTCATTAATGCTTGTGATATTTTTTTACTACCTAACAAAGAAACCTACTTTGATTTAGTTATGTTAGAAGTCTTATCTTTAGGAAAAATTATAGTTACGAGTCGTACTGGTGGAAATAAATTCTTTGAAAAGTTGAAAGCCAAAGGTATAAAAATGTACAATAATTTAGAAGAAGCAATTTGTGAAATTGAGAAATTAATGGAAGAACCTCTACCAACTCGTGATATTCTAGAAAAAAGTAATCAAAATATCTATCAACGTTATTTCACAGCTTCCATATTTAACAGAAAACTATGTAAAACTAATAAACTCTTTATAAGATGAGTCTCTTAATCAAACTTAAGAAATTACATAAAATACCTAATAAATATATAGAAGCATAGAAAGGGCATTTAATAAGTTGCATGCTTATGATTATCCTGATACAGCTGATGGATGGGAAAAAATCGGAAAAAATCCAGTGTTTGGTAATGAAAAAACGGGCTCAATATTCGATCCTTATGTCTTAAAAGATAAAAAAAATACATATTATTTGCGTCAGAAAGAAAAAGTGGTTCTATTATCAGATTAGAATCTATTAATGGGAAAACTTGGGAAAATAAATCGATATGCCTAAATGGGGGGCACTTTGAATGGAATGCGATTGTAAATAGAGCTTGTGTTATAAAAAAGGACGAAATATGGCACATGTGGTTTACAGGACAAACAAATAACAACAGTACAATAGGATACGCAACAAGCAAGGATGGTATTATATTTCAACCTGACACTAGATAAACCAGTTCTAAAACCCTTAGAAATTTATGAAGGTGATTCAGTCATGAATCCTTGTGTACTTTGGGATGAAAAAAATAAAATTTACAAGATGTGGTATTCAGCAGGTGAAGATTATGAACCAGACATCATATGCTATGCAGAGAGCATGGATGGAATATCTTGGTGCCGCTATCCAGAGCCAGTAATGCGTCCCAATAAGAATACCAAATACTCTCAATATAAATTGGAGGATGTGATGTCAAATATATAAATGGAAAATATATAATGTTCTACATAGGATACCAAAATTTAGATGTTGCTCGTATATGTAAAGCTATATCTACAGATGGGATTCATTGGTGTCCGTCTCTCAATAATCCTATAATATCTCCAACTCGTAATAGCTGGGATGCTGATGCGATATATAAACCTTCTGTCATTTTTGAGGAAAAAGCACAACTAATGTGGTACAATGGTAGACACAAAAGACAAGAATATATTGGCTTTGCAATACATTCTATTATCCAAAATAAAAAATAATAGCTAAATATCACTATAAAACTTTCTAAATCTAAACCTCTTTTTTATAGAAATTCTATTAAACATATGCGTACCAATACATTCTTCACTATTCTTATTACGGTATATCTTTTATGCGGCATTATTTTATATGAAGTATTGGAGCTTACTTACACAGACGAAATTATAGTCTTATTATTAATTATTTACACTACAAGTCACATAATAACATCAAAGAAGAAAATAATTAAAGAAGTAAGTTATTTGGTTTTATAGCTATTTTCTATTTAATTTATTCATGTATTATTAATATAACTTCGACCAAAGCTATTTTGTTAGACTTTCAACAACAAATTAAACCATATATGGCTTTTTACTGTACAGCTTATCTATCTCCTACGTTTACAGAAAAACAACGAAAATTTCTCCATAAATATATAGATTTGTTAGTTCTATTTCTTGGAATAATTTTATTATCAGGGCAAGCAGAACTCTTTTTCGGAGGATATTCAGCAAGCCTTGCCACCGCCACCTTAACATTATCTTTATTCCATTATTATATGGGAAAGGATACTGAGTTATCTAAGAAAAAAGTTTATTAATCATGTCTTTGGGATTATTCACACTTAAAGCTAAATTTTTCAGTGAATATTTCATGGCTGTATATCTTTTTTTATTCCGAAAACTAAATTAAAATTAACCTCACTAAAAGTAATAATCTCTTTAGCAATTTTTGGTTCATTAATCGTATACTTAATTTGGGATAAACTAAATTTCTATTTTATAGCAGGTATGAGTGATTCAGAAGGCATAGCCCGACCAATGTTATATCAAACAGGTTTTCAAATTCTCTTAGACTATTTCCCTTTTGGCTCAGGTTTAGGGACTTTCTGTAATGAAGCAGCCCGTTCTATTTATTCACCACTGTTTTATGATTATAATCTTCATAACGTATATGGATTAACTCCAGATAATCCTCAATTTGCGACAGACTGTTTTTATCCAACCTTAGCGCAATTGGGATTCTTTGGATTAATTTTATTCATTATTTTCTGGTACAAACGTTATCACCAAATCAAATCCACCTCGTTTATGAAGAATTATCTAATTGGACTCATAACTATGATTATTATTTTATTTGATGCTGTAGCAGATTCTTCATATCTATCCAATAGAGGTGTACCTTTCTTTATTTTGTTAGCTTTTGTTCTAAAAGCTCAATACAAAGAAATATACAAAAACATCAAATTCTAACATTAGTAAATAAAACTACTTTTAAATTTATCCATTTATGTCACATTACTTCATTACTAAAGATTTATCAGAAAAAATATTAATGATTGGTGTATATTACAAACATAATGCACCTGGAGGAATGGCAGCCGTAATACAATATTACTCAAAATATATTGAAAACTTACAATATATACCATCATGGAAATTAACAAATATCATTGGTAGAACGTGGTATGCGATTAGTGCTCTAATTAAAATAATAGCAAATTCTCTGTTCAATAAGAAAATTAAAATAATACATATACATTTTGCTGCAGATGGATCTTTTCGGAGAATGGAAAAATTCTTGAAAGCTGGTAAGTTTTTTCATAAAAAAGTTATACTACATTGCCATTCTAGCCGTTTCAAAGATTTCTATAATGAATCATCTATGATGAAAAAGCAATGGATTGTACAAACACTTTTAAAAGCAAGTGTACTCATTGTTTTATCTGAATCATGGAAATTATGGTTTAAATCAATTGGAGTACCAGAAGAAAAAATAATAATTTTACACAATATTACTTCTTATCCAATTCAAAGAAATCACTTAAAAATAAAGGATGGAAAACTTCATTTCTTATTTTTAGGAGAGATAGGAAAACGAAAAGGTATATTTGACATATTACGTGCATTAACTAAGAATAGAGATTTTTATGATGGAAAAATTGAATTACGCATTGGTGGGAACCGAAATGAGAAACTTCTTTTAGAAACCATTTATAACAACAAACTTGAAAATATAGTTAAATTTGAAGGATGGGTTAGTGGAGAAAAAAAATAGATCTTTTAAATTGGGCTGACATATTTATTCTTCCTTCGTATAATGAAGGTTTACCGATATCAATATTGGAAGCTATGAGCTATGGAATGCCTATTATATCAAGTCCTGTAGGTGGTATACCCGAGATTATAAAAAATAACGGTACCCTTATCACACCAGGGAAAGATGAAGAAATAAATGAAGCTATAAGAAAATACATAGACACCCCTTCATCAATTCAAGAGGAAGGTCAAGTAAGTTTACAAACAATTAAAACATATTTACCAGAGTATGTAATAAACGATTTAAAATTTATATATGAAAAATTATTAGCAGAATATGAATAAGAGAATAAAAATCTGTTTTATTTCTTCCTCAGGAGGACATTTTGAGCAAATTAGACAGTTAAATGAAGTTGCCCAAAAATATGAACATTATTATGTACTACCGTCTAATCATAGCACTAGAAAATTTAATGAAAAAAAAATATTTAGTTGGCGATTTTTATAGAAAAAGAAGTTTGAATTCTTTTTTAGGTTTATGTGGACAGCAATACAGCAATTATACATTTTCCTAAGAGAACAACCAGACGTTATTATAACTACAGGAGCAGGAGTTGTATATCCCACGTGCATATATGCACATTTTTTTAGGAAAAACTAATATACATAGAAAGTTTTGCACGAATAAAGTCTTTAAACGTTACAGGAAGAAAGTTATATCCCTATGCAGACTTATTTATCGTGCAATGGAAAGAATTACTCAAAATTACACCTAAAGCAATTTACGGAGGATGGATATATTAATTGTGTAGGAGCTTCAGAATATGGATTTGAACGTCTCCTAAAATCGTAGATGAATTATGTGATGAAAAAAACTAGATGGAAGCATATTATTTCTCAATTAGGATCCTCATCTTATCTCCCTCACAACTTCAAATATTTTAAGTTGATAGGTAGAAATGAATATGAGAAATATGTTGAACAAGCTGATGTCATTATTTCACATGCTGGTACAGGAAGTGTTATCCCTCCTCTAAAAAAAGGAAAGAAGTTATAGTTTTTCCACGAAGAGAGTGTTATGGTGAACATTTAGATGACCACCAACTTGAATTAGCTAATATATTCACTCAAAATGGATACACCCTATGTGCAACAAATAAAGCAGAACTTCAAAATTGTTTATCAAATATAAAAAATTTTGTTCCTAGACCTTTCGAGTCAAATACTCGGAATATGAATAAACTGATTATTGATTTCATAGAAAACGTTTTTAGATAAATAATTCAAATCTATAATATTTTCACAAATAACTTATATTTCTTATTATGAAAAAGATATTAATGGTTTGCGAAGCTTTTGGAGGTGGTGTATTTGCATATGTATCTCAATTATGCAATGACATGTGTAATCATTTGACGTGTTTTTAGCATATGCATTACGCCCTCAAACACCTAAAGATTTCACTACTATATTAGATAAGCGTATTCATTTAATTGAAGTAAAAAATTTCGGCGGAAGCATATTTAATGTCAAAAAGGATATTCAAGTAATTAATGAATTACAAAAGATTGCCAATTCTATTAATCCAGAACTTATCCATTTACATTCTTCCGTAGCTGGAGGTATTGGAAGAATAGCCTTTGCTAGGTCCCAAGTACCTGTAGTATATACGCCTCATGGATATGCACATATTCTGATGGGAAAAGGTGGAATGAAACTAGAAATGTACAAATGGATGGAATATATATTAGGTAAAACTAATTGCATCACATTAACATGCTGCAAAAGTGAAGATGAAGTTGCAAAGACTTTGACTAAACGCACTGCTTACATAGAAACGGGAGTAAATCTTGAAGAATTATCGGCACAACTGGATTCCATCCACCCCATTAAAGATAAAAATTCACAGTATACACATTAGGACGAACTTGTGTTCAGAAACAACCTGAATTGTTCAATGAAATAGCCCAATTAGTTCCTGAAGCCCGTTTTGTTTGGATTGGTGGTGGAGAATTAGACCATCTACTAACGGCACCTAATTTAGAATTAACAGGATGGAAACCGCGACATGAGGCATTAGCTATGGGAAAAGGAGCTGATGTATTTATACTCTGTTCATTGGGGGAAGCTATCGCATGAGTCTTATAGAAAATATGTATATGGGCAAATTAATACTTGTTAGTAATGTAATGGGTAATAAAAGTGTTATTCAGAATGGCAAAAATGGTTATGTTTGTAACACAGCCAAAGATTATGCAGATAGAATAAAAGAAGCAATAAAAAATTATCCTAAAGAAATATGTGAGCAAGCTATAAAAGATGTGCGCACGATATACAATACTCATGTTATGACCAATAAATATGTCAAGTTCTACAACAATGCCATTGCTGGACAATATAAATAACCATTATTCACAAATATATTATCATGCAACACTATGACTACCTTATCGTAGGTGCAGGGCTTTTCGGCTCTGTATTCGCCTACAAAGCTAAACAACTAGGCAAAAAGTGTCTGGTTATCGACCGTCGTCCTCATTTAGGAGGAAACATTTATTGTGAAAAGATGGAAGGCATCAATGTTCACAAATATGGCGCACACATCTTCCATACTTCGAATAAAATGGTGTGGGATTTTGTAAACTCTATTGTAGAGTTCAACCGATACACCAATTCGCCTGTGGCTAATTACAAGGGTAAGCTATATAACTTGCCTTTCAATATGAACACGTTCTATCAGATGTGGGGTGTGACCACTCCTGCTGAAGCAACAGCTAAGATCGAAGAGCAAAAGGCGGAAGCTGTTGCACGCATGAAGGAGCAGGGAGTGACCGAACCACGTAATCTGGAAGAACAGGCGCAGCTGCTTATCGGAAAGGATATTTACGAAGCACTGATTAAGGGTTATACCGAAAAACAGTGGGGACGCAAATGTACAGAGCTGCCGGCTTTCATCATCAAGCGTCTGCCTGTACGTCTGGTATTCGACAATAATTACTTCAATGATAAATATCAGGGTATTCCTATCGGTGGATATAACGTATTGATTGAACGTCTGCTGGAAGGTGTGGAAACTCGTCTGAACTGTGATTTCTTTGCCAATCGTGAGGAACTTTCAGCACTGGCTGACAAGATTGTGTTTACAGGAGCTATTGATGAGTTCTACGACTATCAGTCGGCAAGTTGGAATATCGTACCGTAAACTTTGAAACTGAGGTATTAGATATGCCTAACTATCAAGGTAACGCTGTAGTAAACTATACAGAAAAAGAAATACCTTACACACGTGTCATCGAGCATAAGCATTTCGAAATGTTCGGGGCAGACATTGAAGCTTGTCCGAAAACCGTTATCTCGAAAGAATACAGTTCAGAATGGACAGAAGGCAGTGAACCGTATTATCCAGTAAATGATGATAAGAACAATTCTTTGTACCTGAAATATAAAGAACTGGCTGATAAAGAAACTAATGTTATATTCGGCGGTCGCCTCGCTGAATATAAGTATTATGATATGCATCATATAGTGGAAAAGGCTTTAAATTATTTCCTATGAACGATTTTAAAAACTTGAATATCGCCGTAGCAGGTACAGGCTATGTAGGTCTGTCCATCGCTACCCTGCTGGCACAGCATCACCAAGTGACAGCTGTAGATGTTATTCCTGAAAAGGTAGAGAAGATTAACAACCGTATCAGCCGATACAGGACGAATATATTGAAAAGTATCTGGCAGAAAAGGAGCTGAACCTGACGGCTACACTGAACGGAGCCTCAGCGTATAAAAATGCGGACTTTGTGGTGATTGCAGCTCCTACGAACTACGATCCGGTAAAGAACTATTTCGATACGTCGCATGTAGAGGAGGTTATCGACCTGGTGCTGGAAATGAACCCGGACGCGGTAATGGTCATCAAGAGTACCATTCCCGTTGGTTACTGCCGAAGCTTATATGTGAAATATGCCGAGAAGTTCAAGAATACTCCTGCCCTGACTGGTAAGAAATTCAACTTACTGTTTTCACCGGAGTTTCTGCGTGAGAGCAAGGCTCTGTACGACAATCTTTATCCGAGCCGTATCATCGTAGGATTCCCGAAACTGATAGAGGGACGCGATGAGGAAAATGAGGCTATCAAAGCCATTGCAGGCGAGCACCTGGAAGAGAAAGCGCACGAATTTGCAGCGTTGCTTCAGGAAGGTGCTATCAAGCCGGATGTAGATACGCTGTTTATGGGACTGAAAGAAGCAGAAGCGGTGAAGCTGTTTGCCAATACGTATCTGGCTCTGCGTGTAAGTTATTTCAATGAGCTGGATACGTATGCGGAAGTAAAGGGACTGGATACACAGGCTATCATTCAGGGTATTTGTCTGGATCCACGTATCGGCACACATTATAACAATCCGTCGTTCGGCTACGGTGGTTACTGTCTGCCAAAGGATACGAAGCAGCTTCTTGCCAACTATGCGGATGTGCCGGAAAACTTGATTCACGCTATCGTGGAAAGTAACCGTACTCGCAAGGATTTCATTGCCGACAGAGTGCTGCACAAGGCAGGATATTATGATTACTTCAATCGTGGGGACTATAATCCGGCTGAGGAAAAAGAATGTGTTATCGGAGTATATCGCCTCACCATGAAATCGAACAGTGATAATTTCCGCCAGAGTTCCATTCAGGGTGTGATGAAGCGCATCAAAGCGAAAGGTGCACAGATTATCATTTACGAACCTACACTGGAGGATGGAAGTACATTCTTCGGCTCAAAGGTTGTAAACAATCTGGATGAGTTCAAGGCTCAGGCACATGCCATCATTGCCAACCGCTATGATGCGTGTCTGGATGATGTGAAAGACAAAGTATATACGCGTGACATTTTCCGCAGAGACTAAAAAGCAAAAAACAATACAAAAACCAGCATGCAAAATCATATAGTTATCATGGCAGGCGGCATTTTTAATGAAAAAGCATTACGCATATTACTTTTTTTAAAATAATCCTTAACTTTGGTGAAGTAAATGTTATAGAAAATGCAAAATTATTGGTTTGAATCTCTTCCTGAATCCTGCCCTCCGGCAGATTCAGAAAAATGCCAAGGCATCTATTATCGAGTCGCAATCGGTAATCCAGCACAGTCTGAAGATTTCTTCTCTCAAAAGAAATTAGCTCCAGACAAAACGTTTACAGGTGAAGGAATAGATGAATGCATTGTACGAGCCGTATCTGTTTTTTCAGAACTCACGGATGCAAAGCGTCTGCTAAAACTCCCAAAGTTCCGAAAGGCTAACATTGCAGAAGTAAGTCTTTCCCCACAAGACGGAAACATAAAGAAGACATTCAGAAATTCACACTATTCATGGTGGAGAAGCCGTTTATTTGATGTTTCACAAGCTAAAATCATATCGCTATGACCAGAAATATTCCTATTCGGATAGAAAGAATTTTGGATTTTTATGATGTGCCACAGTTGTTTATCGCCCGGGATGCATTCGAAACCTTGTATCTTTGTCTGTTGTACACCGACGAGCAGGAATGCAGATATACGGCCATACGCATCTCAGGGAAAAGAATTGAAGAGTTTTTGTCCGGAAAAACAGATTTGCGGGAGTTGTTTCTCTCTCCTGAAACCGGAGCGGAATATTTTGATGTGGCATTGACCAACAACGAATATCAGATTACATCATCCGTTCCTGCTCCTCTATCAGAAGACAGACTTCCGGAAAAAGGGTATACGGCATGTACCCCTGAGGAAAATGAAAACGTAATCGTAAAGATTCCGGTATCGGACAGATACTTACTGAAAGAAATTGTCCGAAAATTCGGATGGGCCTGCATGTGACATTTTCCGCAGGAAGTAAACAATTCTAAATCTATTAAAACCAGCATGCAAAATCATATAGTTATCATGGCAGGCGGCATAGGAAGCCGTTTCTGACCCATGAGCACATCCGAACGTCCCAAACAGTTTATCGACGTAATGGGGGTAGGAAAATCGCTGATTCAGCTCACGGTGGAGCGTTTCAAGGACATCTGCGAAAGAGAATTTCTGGGTGGTGACATCGGAAAAGTATGTCGACATAGTAAAGGAACAGCTTCCGCAGATTCCGGCTCAGCATATTCTGGCGGAACCGGAAGCAAGGAATACGGCGCCGTGTATCGCGTATGCATGCTGGAAGATCCGAAAGGAGTTTCCGCAGGCGAACATCGTGGTGGCGCCTTCGGATGCGCTGGTGATTGATACGGCGGAGTTCGGATGGAGTGACCTGGGTAGCTGGGGTTCGCTGCGCACGTTGCTGCCGCAGGATGAAGCGGGCAATGCCAAGGTGGGCGGCCGGGTGGATATGTACAACTGCCGGAACTGTGTGGTGCATGCGGCAGAAGAAAAGCGGGTGGTACTGGAAGGACTGGACGGCTACATCGTAGCGGAAAAAGACGGACGTCTGCTGGTGTGCCGCCTGAGTGAGGAGCAGCGCATCAAGGACTTGCGGCGGGGAAGTAAACGGGAATCACCACGATTCCTGCTACTGAAAGATTTTGATTCTCCATTGTTTTTTTAATCCTTTTATCTTATTCATTAGGAAATAAAGACAAAAATTTGTTCTTTTGTATTAGAACCAAATCCAAATATATGAATACTACAGTTTTTAATCCGGCTCAATTGCAAGTGCTTGAAATGATGTCGTTTGTGGATAGTCCTGAAGCATTAGCAGAACTTAAAAAGGCTATTTCTGACTATTTCGCCAAGCAAGCGCAAAAAGAAATTGACCGTTTGTGGGAGAATGGAGAATTAAATGAGGAAAAAGTCGATAAATTCTACCAACTACATGAACGTACTCCCTATAAATGAATATGAGAAACATTGTATTGGATACAAACTCACTGATTATTGCAATTTCAGCGAAGAATGACTGCCATAAAGTGTGGCAATCATTCTTGAATGGAGACTATACGTTATGTATAAGCAATGAAATCGTAGAAGAGTATCTGGAAGTCATGACTCGCAACATTAATAAGTATGTAGCCGAAACGATTATCTACACGATTCTTACTCGTGAAAATGTAAAGAAATTAACTCCTCACTACCGTTTTCATCTAATTACAGCAGACCAGGATGACAATAAGTTCGTAGACTGTGCCATAACAGCCAATGCGGAATATATCGTGACGGAGGATCACCATTTCAATGAACTTAAAAATATATCTTTCCCATCAGTTGCCATAATTAATTTGAAGGACTTCGCAAAAACATTGTAAGTCTAATGGTTGATTGTCGACGAATATATCAACTTGCATATTACTGATGATCGGCAGAACAGAATCTATCGGTAGTAGCGTAGTACTGAGTGAGGAGCAGCGCATCAAGGACTTTGCAGCGGGGAAATAACCGGAAATCGCCACGGTACTCTATACGGAGGGTATCGTGGCGATTTTTTGTTTCTACAGTGAGCTTTGTATAAAAAATGTTATAGAGAATGAGATTTTGTTCCTAAAAAACTCTCTATTTAAAATTAATTATATAATTTAGAGGATACATAAAAATACAAGAACTATACAAATAATATAAACTATATCAAAATACAAACACAAACGGGACAGTTGACTGACTACAAGGAAATACACTAATTGATAACGAGAATATATACAATGATATTTTAACCTTAAAATCGAAAATAGAGTATTAACCTTAATAGTTTAACTATGCAAAAACGATCATTTCTAGTAGTCACAATGTTCCTGATAGGAATGTTTCTGACTGGGATTTATGCTCAGACAATTACTGTAAGCGGAAGTGTTACCAGTAAAGAAATGAGCGATCCTCTAATCGGAGTAAACGTATTGGTAAAGGGAACTACCAATGGTACTGTAACCGACCTGAACGGTCATTATTCTATTACTGTGGGACCGGACGATGTGCTGGTATTTTCGTATATCAGCATGCAAACGGTGGAAGAAGCAGTGAAGGGAAGAAAGGTTATCGATGTTTCTATGGTTTCGGATACCGAAAGCCTGGGTGAAGTCGTGGTAACGGCTATGGGTATCCAGCGCCAGTCGGAAACGTTGACGTATTCTGCACAGACTGTGGGAGGTAGTGATGTGAACGACATCAAGAGTGTGAACATGATCAACTCACTGCAGGGTAAAAGTGCCGGTCTGATGATTACACCAAACTCTACCGGAGCCGGAGGTTCTTCTAAAATCCTGTTCCGCGGTAACAAGTCTATCAGTGGTAGCAACCAGCCGCTGATCGTAGTGGACGGTGTGCCGGTAATGAACAGTGTTTCGGGTGCTCAGGTAAGCAGCAACTATGGTGGCGAACGTGACGGTGGCGACGTGATGTCGACTATCAACCCGGATGATATCGCTTCTATTACATTGCTGAAAGGTGCATCGGCTGCCGCATTGTATGGTGCCGTGGCTGCCAATGGTGCTATCATGATCACAACCAAGTCGGCTCAGTCGGGCAAAGTTTCAATCAACGTGTCCAGCAATACTACTATGGAAACTCCAATGGTTCTTCCGGAATTCCAGAATACATATGGAGTCAGCGACAACGGTACATACAGCTGGGGCGAAAAACTGGCTTCGGAAGCACCTAACTATGCGAAAGAATTCTATCGTACCGGATTTACAACAAACAACTCTATCTCGCTGGCCGGTGGTAATGAAAATATCCAGGCGTACTTCTCTTATGGTAACGTGTACTCGGAAGGTATGACTCCAAGCAATACCTACCGCAGCCATAACCTGAATTCGAAAGTGGGATTTAATGTCCTGAAGAATATTCACATTGATTTCAGCGCCAAGTATACCAACCAGTATGTGAAGAATCAGGCTGCTGCCGGATTCCTGTTCAACCCGCTGACTGGTGTATATCTGTTCCCGAGAGGTGAAGACTGGAACTACTATAAAAACAACTTCGAGGTGTATGATGAATCGAGAGGATGTAATATCCAGAACTGGACAAACACCGGACTGCAGCAGTACAGTAACCCTTACTGGACACTGAACCGACAGACTCCGATCACCGACCGTCACCGTTATGAATTTGGAGGAAGCATCAAGTGGGATATTACCCAAGACTTGAATATCCAGGGACGTATGCGTTACGAAAGAGGTGAAGAACGCTGGCAGCATAATCTGTATGCTTCAAGTATCGCCAACTTATACCCGATGGGACGTATGAAGGATAACCGTTACTTCAGCGATCAGCTGTATGGTGACGTTTTGCTGAGCTACAGCCATACATTCAATGATTTCCTTGTTTCGGCAACTGCCGGTTCAAGCTTCACTAAGAGCAAGACTGCACATGTTGACTTATGGGCTGAAGGTACTCAGTTTACTTCACCCGGAAACGGTAACATATATTACCCGAACATCTTCACTCCGAACAACTACTACGGAAACATGTCTGTTGTAGGTAAGAATGATAACTGGAATACAGAAAAACGTCTGAACGCTGTATTCGCTACAGCTCAGTTCGGCTACAAGGATGGTTTGTTCGTCGACGTATCTGTACGTAACGACTGGTCGTCTGCACTGGCTTACACGGAAAGCTGCTCGTTCTTCTATCCGTCTATCGGAGGTAGCTTCCTGCTCGACAGATTTGTTGATATGGGCAAGAACGTGAATTTGCTCAAGGTACGTGCCAGCTACTCTATCGTAGGTAATGACGTGCCGGTATTTATGAGTAACCTGCTGTACTCACTGCAATCGCAGGGTGCTATCACTCCACCGGAAAATGCTCCGTTCCGTACATTGAAGCCGGAAAAGACTCATTCTATCGAAGTGGGATTCGACGGTACATTCTTCCAGAACCGACTGACTATGGGACTGACATACTATAAGACAAATACCAAGAATCAGTTCTTCTCTGTAGCTGCTCCGTATGAATCGGGATTGCGCAACCGTTATGTAAACGCCGGTAACGTACAGAACCAGGGATTCGAATTCAGCGCAGGATGGTATCAGCAGTTTAATGATGATTTCAGCTGGAGTACAGACCTGAACCTGTCGTACAACGACAACAAAATCGTAGAACTTGTAGATGATCTGCCAAACGGACTGACACTGACAGACTTCGGCGGTGCAAGATTATCCTGAAGAAGGACGGATCGTACGGTGACTTGTATGTACGCCATATCATGCGCGACGAAAACGGCAGACCGATGAAGGATGAAACTACCGGTAACCCGATAGTAAGCGGTGACACAACCGAGGATATGATTTATGCCGGCAACATGAATGCGAAGTTCAACGCCGGATGGTCGAATACATTCCATTATAAGGACTTTACTCTATCGTTCCTGATTGACGGTAAGTTCGGAGGCAAAGTGTTGTCAATGACAGAAGCAACACTGGATGGCTGGGGCGTTTCAAAACGTACCGGAGATGCACGTAACGCAGGTAAGGTAGTGGTAGACGGCGTGGAATTTGATCCGAAAGCATGGTATACTACAACGGGAGCTAGTAACTTCAACAGTCCGTATGCCAATGAATTCTATGTTTACGATGCTACAAACGTACGTCTGCGTGAATTGAGCCTGGGATATACGTTCCGTAACCTGTTCGGCGTAGGAAAGAACCTGACAGCTGCTATCATCGGACGTAACCTGTTCTTCTTCTACAAAGATGCTCCGATGGATCCGGATGTATCTGCAGGTACTGGAAATGGTGTGCAGGGTGTAGACATGTTCGCACTGCCTACTTCTCGCAGCTTTGGTCTGAATCTGAAACTTAACTTCTAAAAAAGCCTGATTATGAAACGAAATAAATTTTATCAATATGCCATTCTGCTGGCTCTCCCGTGGTTAGGAAGCAACTTGATGACTTCTTGTACCGACAGTTTTGAAGATCTGAACACAAACAGTGTGCAGGTAGACCCGAATGATCTGCCATTCTCTGCACAGTGTACCGAACCGATGCAATATTGCTATCCGCCTCAGCAGAACATGTTCCAGTTCTGGACAAACCTGACAATCGACTTGTACAGCGGTTATTTCATGACTCCGAACGGTAACTTTACCAATGGAGATATGGGGGAAAACCGCGGACACAGTGGAGGTATGTACGAAAACTATTACCTGCATATATTCAACAATACACGACGGATCATCGCCGATTGTGACCAAAAGGGTACACTGGGACTTTCCGGCGTAATGAGAGTCGTACAGGCATATGGTACACTCATGACTACCGATGCTTACGGTCCGCTGGCTTACAGCTCGATCTTGTCGGGAGAATATGAATCGTACTATCCATTCGACAGCCAGCAACAGCTGTTCGTAGCTATGCTGAAGGATCTGGAGAAGGCTATCACCGATATCAAAGGAATGAGTGAAGGCGAAAAGGTTACTCTCGCTACTTTCGACTGCTGGTGTAATGCTGATACTGAACTGTGGGTAAAGGTGGCCAATACGTTGAGATTGCGCATGGCACTCCGTCTGTCTAAACGTGAGGCTGAAATGAAGGAAGCCGGCATAGACCTGAAACAGGTGGCTACAGAAGCGGCTGCCAATACGCTGGCAACCGTAAATACGGATATTGTCATCGACAAGAGTCTGGAAAACGAAATGTGGCTGATGTTCAACTGGGGTGACTGCGGATTCAACGCGAATCTGGTTACGCTGATGACAGGTATGAAAGACCCGCGCCAGCCGTTGTACATGACAAAGAATATCAAGGATGTTACCAACCTGGAAGGTAAGGTGGTAGTACCGGCCAATACACAGTATCTGGGTATCCGATTTGCCAGTGGTCTGCCGGGAAAACCGAACAACTGGGCTAACTTCTCTCAGTGGATCGACCCGCAAAATACAATCGGAGTATACTCTATGCCACTGCCTATCTTCAAGGCTGCTGAATCTTATTTCTTGCTGGCTGAAGCTAAATTGCGCTGGGACATCGGTTCTGCAAGCGTACAGAGTCTGTATGAAGACGGTATCCGCGTATCTATGACAAACGAGCTGAGCTATCGCGGAAAATATGCCGGCGTAGATGCTTATGCTGCAGGAGCTGTGGATGAATACATCAACGGTACGACAACTCAGGTTGATTTTGAAGATCCGGTAGATCCGAAACTGAACACACCGGCTGTAAACAAACTTTGTGTAAAATGGGACGAAGGAGCCAGCAACGAGGAAAAACTGGAACGTATCATTACACAGAAGTATTTCGCTCTGTTCCCGCTTTCTATCGAAGCATGGCTGAACAAAGACGTACTGGTTATCCGCACTTATTCCCTGCTTACGTAGACGAAAGTAACGGTGGAGTAAACAAGGAAGAAGGTGTACGCCGAGTTATCTACAGCAGCAACGCATATGATACAAATGCACAGGGTGTCGCCATGGGTCGGGAACTGTTGAATAAGGAAAATTCAAGCAAAAACGGTATTTCGGGCGATAAGGGTGGTACACACCTCTGGTGGGATAATGCCAATAAAGGAAATTTCTGATACATAAGTTTTTCTAATGAAACGGGTGGCTTTACGGCCTGCCCGTTTTTTTATATTGTCTGCCGATACAACTGGTAAGTAAGGGTACTCCAGACAGAGGGTATCGTGGCGATTTTTTTGTATTGGCTTGGCACTTTAAGGTTTATTTGTTTACTTTGTAAGTATCAACTACTAAATGCACTCAGTATGGAAAGCTATATTCGTTTTGACTGGGCTATGAAGCGCCTGTTGCGCAACAAAGCTAATTATGCGGTGCTGGAGGGACTGCTTACCACACTGCTGGAGGAAAAGGTGACCATCCAGAAGCTGCTGGAGAGTGAAAGCAACCAGGAGGATGAATTCGACAAGTATAACCGTGTGGATATGCTGGCGGAAAACTCGAAGGGAGAACTGGTGCTCATCGAGATTCAGAACAATAATGAGTATGCGTATTTCCAGCGGATGCTGTTTGGCGCTTCGAAGCTGGTAACAGAGTACATCAACCGCGGACAGGGATACGACAAGGTACGTAAGGTGTACAGCATCAACATCGTGTATTTCTCTCTGGGACACGGCAAGGATTTTGTATATCACGGAAAGACGGAGTTCGTGGGAATTCATGAAGGGGATGTGCTGGAACTGAGTCCGTTTCAGAAACAGACATTCAAAGTGGACAAAGTGAGCCAGCTTTATCCGGAATATTATATACTGAAAGTAAATGATTTTAACCGGGTGGCAAAGACGCCGCTGGAAGAATGGATTTATTACCTGAATACGGGAAATGTGCCGGAGAATGCTACGGCGCCGGGACTGAATGCGGTGAAGGAACGGCTGAAGCTGGATCGCATGAGCCGGGAGGAGCTGAACGCGTATTACAAACACTTGGATAATATCGTGATTTTACGGGACAATATAGAAACGGAACGTGCAGAAGGTCGTGCAGAAGGTCGTGCAGAAGGTCGTGCAGAAGGTCGTGCAGAAGGTCGTGCAGAAGGTCGTGCAGAAGGTCGTGCAGAAACACAAACCGCTATTGCACGTAACCTGAAGTCGCTGGGCATGAGCAACGAACAGATTGCAGCAGCTACGGGACTGGCAGAGGAGGAAATAAACAAGCTGTAAACAAGTGCAAAAGTTATTTCATTTTTACATTAAAGAAAGCAGATGCGACTGAATATTACCCATATCAACAAAATAAAGAAAGCTGACATTATTCTAAATGGTTTGACTGTCATTGCCGGAAACAATGATTCGGGAAAGAGCACAGTAGGAAAGCTATTGTTTTCAGTCATTAAGTCACTCAGTAATGCTGACAGACTGAGCTCACAATCGCAGGACAGAATCATGAGATTGAACTGCGCAGCACTTTATATGTATGTAAAGCATACCGAGACAGAGTCGGGAGAAAAAATCAAGGGGTGATTCTGCCGTCTACTGCTGCCGCTTTCCTGAAAGAGGTGGAATCTTTTGCGAATGACAAACGATGGGTCAGTCAGCTGAAAGATAAACTGGAAAAAATAAACATTGTACCGCAGCAAAGGGCTAAAATTATAAGAAGCATAGACCAACTGGTACAATTGGCTACCGAAAGCAGCAACTCCGAAAAAATGCTGGAACGGGCTTTCCAAAGTATCATAGGAGCCGAATTTCTTAATTCTATCTGTACATACAATACTGAAATGTCTGAAATTTGTTTTTCTGAAGAACAGGGGAAAGATATAACCATACAGATAAAAGAGAATAAGGTAACGGAGTTTAAATGTAAAACGGAAACTTTTGTCAAAGACGCTACGCTGGTAGAATCGCCACTGTATATTCATCTGATAGATATCCTGCAAATGCACAAATGCCGGGAGACATTATTTCAATATTGCCGGAAAGGATGTATTACGCCCGCTGATAAATTATCACATAAAGGATATGGCACAGAAACTGGATGCTTTCCGTTTCTCGCTGCCTGATAACGTCTACTCTCCTTTTATACAAAAGGCACAGACACTTACTGATAACATCACTGGCGGACATTTCTATTTTGACAATGCAAAACGAAACATGTACTGGAAAAAGGGAGAACAGAATTATGCACCGGTTAATGTTGCTTCCGGAATAAAGGCTTTCGGTGTCTTGCAGATGTTACTGGAAACGCAAGCGCTGGATGAAAGTAAAATTCTGATATGGGATGAACCGGAAAATCATCTGCATCCGGAATGGCAGATCAAATTCGCGTCTGTGCTGGTAGAACTTGCCAAAGCGGGAATCCCTATCTTAATAAGTTCACACAGTCCTTATTTCATACAGGCCGTGAGATATTTCGCTGATAAATTGTCGATGAATGACTTTGTAAATTATTATCTGGCAGAGGAAACAGAAGACGAACTGTGTGTGCTGGAAGATGTTACGGACGATTTGAACCGGATTTTCATGAAACTGGCACAGCCTATGAATGAATTGTAAACCTTGGCTTGTAACTGCAATGAATATGACTCCTGAACATATTTACAAGCAGGTAATGACAAAAACAGGTGTCACACCATGCAGTCTATGTCAGTTGCATGTTCCTTGCCAGCACACACCTTCTTGCCTCTCTTTACAACAAACGCCTGTTATCAATCTGGATGAAGTGGAAACACAATGGCACAGTGCGCAGGGATGTGCTTCTTCTCCTTCGTCTGATGCTCTTTCGTATACGGAAAAGGTATTGTGCTTTGTTGAACTGAAAGGGTGGAAAGAGTTTTTGTCACATCAGCAATTGCTCAAAAACCATTGGCTTCCGAAAAGGAAAAACAAGTACTTGAAAAAAGGATAACCAGACAGGCAGGAAAATATGACTTGCAACGCAAACTGCTGGAGAGTATAAAGTTATGTGAAGATATTACAACCTGTAACCTGAACACAGGGCAAATTCAGATTGCTTTTATTCTGGTAACGGATGTAAATGTGGCAAGTAATCCTCTAAATGTACTAACACAGCAACTGAATATGCTGGCATTCACGACATCAAGCTGGGAAAAGGTTTGTACTTCGGCATTAAAAAAGCAACTGGATACACAGATTCGGGAACACAGAACTTATTTTATCGGTTGCAGAGATTTCGATGCGCTGATGTCGCAACTATAAAGTAGAATTTCATTTGACTTGTCTGATATTTTATATTAGCTTTGTAACAAAAGAGCATTTCCATGATGAAAAACTATACAATCGCTGTAGCGGGTACGGGCTATGTAGGTCTGTCTATCGCTACGTTGCTTGCATATTCCGGCGGATACCCGTTCAGCATTTCCGGTGATATCCGTTCAGTCCCCAGTTAGTATTCAGTGTTGTTGGCAAAGTTAATACTTCTTTCTTAGGCTCTCTCCTTTAAGGTCAAATTTTAT
>ENA-OQHA01000281-OQHA01000281.1-human-gut-metagenome-genome-assembly--contig:-NODE-281-length-26981-cov-3.710174_pt1 | contig 26981 bp, 43 predicted proteins | sample MGYA00242558_ERZ504707 | MGnify/ENA primary metagenome ERZ504707 (study PRJEB26092, sample SAMD00036197) | human gut metagenome | host: Homo sapiens | study: EMG produced TPA metagenomics assembly of...
ACAGTTTCAGAACTATTTTGAATCGATTTGATACAACGCTCAGAAACTGGGAATCATGGAACTACATCGCTTTTTCCGTTATGCTATTGAGAAAATGTGCAAGGAAAAGAAAAGTTTAAATCACTTCAATATCTGATATTAATTCAAATCTTTCTTTTGTTGATGAATGCATAAAAATAGTTCGCATCTTCATATCGTGCGCCCACAGAGAACCACTCTGAATCCGACTTTACGGATTACACGATATGAAGATGCGAAATGTAGGTTCATAATGGGCAATACAAATATACGAAAAAATCCCCAATAAAATGGGGGACTAAATTATATTTTGTATATTTACACCCAATAGGCGGATGCTTACCGGATGCTTACGAATGCTATTTTTCTAATTAAACATAATACGGATTATATTCATTATACGTTTATCAAAAAACGTAAGTATATTTAAAGGAAAACGCCTAAGCGTTTTGATTTAAACGCAAGTGCGTTTGAGTTAAAAACACAAGGACGTTTGAAACGCAAAGGCGTTTTGATATGAATGTACTTGCGTTTTTTGAGGCCTTATTCGCACGATTCTATACATCAATAAACAGATGATCTAAAAAAACCATTTTTATTCGTTCTTAGGGCTTGATATTGCCGATTCTGCAAATCATAAGAACAAGGGCCGAATCCATACAAGATGGGAACGGCCCCCCTGAGAATTCGTTTTTCTAAGACAAAACTTTATTTAATCACCAAAATCGGCGTGTTGGAATGGAAAATCATCCGACGGGCAATGCTGGGATTAAACAAACGTGCAAAGACGTTCCGCTTGTAATTTGACAGACACAGCACGTCAATGCCTTTCTCCTTGACATATTCGTCCAAATTGCTGAGCAGACTTTCTCCGCCCAACATGTCGTAATCAATTGTCAGCTGCGGATATTGCTTCTTGAAATATTCCTGGATGCCCACCAGCTTGATTTCATTCCACGTACGCTTCTGCGCATTGTCGCTCAGATGGATGAACGATACTTCAAATGATAATCCTTGAAAGTCGTTACCAGTGAGTCGAATGCAATCAAGTCGCGCTGGTCAAAGCTGGTAAAGAATGCCACCTTATGGATTTCATCGAAGTTTTTCTTCTGTGCATTTTTGGGGATGGCATAGACAAATACCGGACTACGGTCGATGATTTCGGCCGTTACACTACCGATAAGATCCATTTCCTTCTCACCTTTTCCGCGCGTTCCCATAATGATTATGAGCGGCTTTTCCTCGCGGGCATAATGCAGGATTTCTTCTTCCGGTACACCTTCTTTTAGAGTGCAAGTGTACTTCACATCAGGAAGTTCTCCTTTCTGAATCCGTTCTTTAATACTGTTTATCAGATTGTTAAGTTGTTCATGGATACTATCAAGCATGCTCTTGATGCCCAGTTCATGTTCCATCGGCAACCCGTAGTTTTCTGTCGCATACTGCAAACTCGGCATGTATACCGGACTGAAATACACGTGCATCAGCACTACTTCTGCCTGTATCTTGGCTGCAAAATTGAAACCGAATTCACAGGCAGCCATCGAATAATCGGAAAAGTCGACCGGTATCAGCACCTGCTTACCATGCTTTTCTTCCGTTTTTCCTCATTGACCACATCTTCGGCCAACCACGCAGAACTTTCAATGATTTTCAATGCCCTGGGCAGATCACTTTCGCGGATGCGTATTCTCACGCCCGAAGAAATGACAGGCTGAATCAGGTTGACATTATGGATGCAAGCCTCAATTCCTTCATTTTCAAGCACATTCTTTAGAATCTGGGCTTTAGAATAAGTAAGAATGGCCAGTGTTACAAGTTTTTCTTCCATGGCTTCTGCATTTTTAGGTTAATATCATATTATCGAATAAACAATAAGGGCCGTAACAGGAACGGATACTCTCCCACTCTCTTGTTACAGCCTTATCTTATATCAAGCGCGTTGTTCTTCCTTCAGAATGGCTATTGCCTTATCGAGTACCGTAGTATCGTCAAGCATCACCAGTCCGCCGTCAGGCCCTGGTTCGAGATGGATACCTACGCTTTTTCCGTCCTTGAAGTTATGTCCGCCAAAGAAATTACGCACCGTTTCCACGCTGAGATTCAACTCATCCGCAATGCGATGCATGCTTCCCGCGGGCAAAGAATCTTTGATTTTACGAAGTTCGTTAAAGGTTATTGTTCTGTTCATAGTAGTCATAATTAAGTGTTAGACAAAATGTTGTTTTTAATATCGATTTAAATATAGCAAAAGATTGTGACAGCACAAACTTTCCAACTGTTTTTTTCGAAAATATCTTACTTTCTGGTCAGAAATGCAGACCTTTTGCCACTATCATTCCTCCGATTATCGCATAGAGATAAGTCAGTAGCAGTGTGGCATGCAGAATGGATATGTCATCCTTGGTATATCCGCCCTTGGTGTATTGGGTGGAGATATACTGCGGACAATCGAAGAATTTCTTGCGCAGACGTGCGTACAGCAGGTACACAAGCACACCGACAACCGATCCGGCCACTGCCCCGCACAAAATATCGCCGGGATAATGGACACCTAAATACATACGTGAGTACGAGGGAATCATTGCCCACAGAAACATCATGCAGGTGAAAGGCAGATAGCGCACCAGCAACGAAGCAAACATCGCTACGGCAAAGGTATTGGCGGCATGGCTGGAGATAAATCCATACAAGCTCCCCGATAGTCGTTCACCGTCTGCACCAGGTACATCAGTTCAGGTCCTGAGTGGGACGAAAACGGGCAAAATAAGGCTTGCAGAGTCCCGACGCAAACTGATCGGCCAGCGTAACGCACAAAGCAAACATCAGCGTGATGACTATTCCTTGCGGCACACGGTTATTCTTAAACACGACATACAGCAACACCAGTACGGCCGGAATCCATGTCTTAGTGTCTGTCACTGTCCACATGAATCCATCCCAGAACAAGGAGTCGCTTCCGTTAAGAGAAAGTAGCAAAGCCTTGTCGGCCTCTATGAGTTGCTGTATGTCTGCCATTTATGCTTATCTGAATTAAATGATTTCAATTGCTTCCGTCTTCACCCAGCCTTTGTTGCCGTCTTCCAGGCGGATTTCCTTCCAGCCTTTCATCGAATTGTCCTCGATGAAGACTTTCGTACCTTCATGCAACACAAACAAGTCGGTTCCGCTTTCGTTCGGCGTACTCTTGACATTGATTGTCGGCTCCATCACAATGGCTCCCGTACGGTCTACCAGCTCCGCTTTCTGTTCACTGGCAAAAATATTGCTGCACACCGTCACAATCAGAAATACCACCGCTCCGATGAATCCGGTTTTCTTTATCCAAAGGCGGTTGCCGAAGATATAAAAAGAGACTCCTATCAGCAAAAGAATGAACGAGAAAATTCCCACATAGCCCCAGCTCTGTTCGCTCATCATGTTGACCAGCGATTTATACCATGTCACGATGAACACCTCGGCAGTAGGCGTAATCTTGTCCACCGTCTTGCTGCGTGCCATGCCCAGATTAAAGCGAATATCCGCATCTCCCGGATTCAGGAGAAGGGCCCGTTCGTAGTTGAGCACTGCCTTGGCCGTATTCTTCAGCTTGAAGTACGCGTTTCCAAGATTATAATAGATGTCGGCCGATTCCCCCTGCGTCTGCAGGATTTCTTCATACAAGGACGCTGCCTCGCTGAACTTTTCCTTCTGGTATGCTTCGTCAGCTTCCGCTTTTGTGGTAGCTGCCACGGCAAACTGAATATACCCAATCAGGCCTATCAATAATAAAGATAATTTCTTCATATTTAGTCTGCTCTCCTATCCGTTTTAATGTTTGATACTGTTTTCCATTTTACTGATGACTTCCACAGAAGCGGAATATACCTTGTCCATCGCCTCGTTCTCGTTGCCCGGAGCATAACGTGCATATTCACATTCGTTGAGCACACCGATGAACTCGGCAATCAAGGCTTCCTGCACACCGTAGTTGGTCAGTTCGGCTTCAATGTTGTCTTTCGACAGCTGAGATACCGGAATACTGAGCTTGTCGCTGATGTATCCCCACAAAGCCTTCAGCACTTCGTCATAGACTCATTCTTCTTGTTTTCTGCCAGCAACTTACCAGCCAGTTTCATACGGCGGGTAGCCACCTTGTTGGCTTTCTTGGTCTTCACCTTCGCCACGTTGGCATTTTCAAGGGCTTTCTGGCGATAAATCACTGCAAAGACAACGAACAGCAGCAACGGAATCAGGTAGCACAGGTAATATCCACGGTGCCGAAGAAAAAGTCTCCCTTCGGACGAAGTGAAGAATCGCCCAACTTAATGAAGCGGATATCCTTACCCAGCATCTTCACGCTCTCCTTGTTGGTGAAGTCTGAAATCACCTGATCGGCATTTCCCTGTCCTTTGGCAACCTTCAGGTTGTAAGCCTCTGTTTTCAGGGTCTTGTAGCTGTTGCTCTTCAGGTCAAAGTAGGTAAATTCTATTGCCGGAATCGTAAAGTTGCCGGCATGACGCGGAATCGCCAGATATTCGAATGTCTTCGTACCCGTCAGTCCGCTGTTGGTCAGCTTATAATCATCGGTCACTTTCGGGTCATAGATTTCGAAATCCTGCGGGAATTTTACTTCCGGTGTACCGATAAGCTTCATGTTTCCTGTACCGCTCAGTGTCAGTTTAATAGTCACAGCATCGTTGGTCTTTACGTCAGTCGCATTGATAGACGATGCCAGTTTAAACTCACCCACTGCTCCAGAGAATCCGGCCGGTTTGGCAGGAAGCAGCTGCACGTTAATCACTACTTCGGAGTCGTAATTTTCTTCTTCACTTCCACGTATCCTCCGCCATTGAAGAAAGCATCAAACGGGTCGTCCGAAATGGTCTGCTGGGCAACCACCCCATCAAATGTAATGGAAGGGATTTCCAGTTTACCCGTCTGTTGCGGGAACAGCACATACTGACTCCATACAGTCGTATTGTAGTTCCGTCCTTTATAATGTTCCAGTGTGAAAGTCTTCTGCTGCGGCAATTCTACCTCCTGCGTATGGAAACCCTTCAGATCGGGCATCTTGCCATACAACTGACGCAGATTCACCACGGTATATACCTTATAAGTCAGCAGAATGGCTTCCTGCTCGTGTACGGTGGTCTTGCTGGCTGTAGCCGTGATAAACAAATCATTGGCTGAGATACGGCTACCTGCTGCCTGGCTGCGTGAAGAAGAAGCACTGCCTCCTCCGTTGTTGCCACTATTCCCCGAGGTCTGGTCCTGCGGAAGCACCTTGATGGAAATGGCATTGGAAAAGACTTTCTCTCCATTTACCTCTACACTGGCTGCCGGAATGGTATACGTACCAGGATTTCCTGCCAAGAGGATATAAGTGAACGCCGTAGAACTGTTCGATGTACGCTTTCCGTTGATAATCTGAATACTGCTCTGCTGAGAGCGGCTCGGTCCCATCAGCACGTCAAAGCCCTTGATGGAAGGAGCACGGAAATCCTTGATGTCTTGCGAATTGACCGTGAATACCAGGCGCACCTGGTCACCGCTTACCACCACGTCGGCAGCTTCTGCCACAAAGCGTACCTTGTCGGCAGCTTTCACCTGCCACGCCGCAAGTATCGTAAAAAGTAAGAATATTATCTTTCGCATTATTCTGTTATTTATGATTATTCATTTGTTCTTCATTGCTTCCAGCCTTACCAGTCTTTTTCCAGCTTGCGTCCCTGCACCTGAATCTGCTTCTTCACCTTATCCTGCACGTTCTTTTCGTCCTGCATCACGGCGTTGAGCAACTGCTGGGCATTTTCCTTCGACATCTGGTTCTGGTTTTGCTGCTGTTGCTGCGGATTCTGCTGCTGTTCTTTCTTGTTCTGGTCTTGCTGGTCCTTGTTCTGCTGCTTGTCATCCTGCTTCTGGTCCTGCTTGTTTTGCTGCTGGTCCTGATTCTGCTGGTTCTGCTGCTGATCTTTCAACTGCTTCTGCGCCAGTGCCAGGTTGTAGCGGGTTTCATTATCCTTCGGATTGTTGCGCAAGGACTGCTTATAAGCTTCAATACACTGCGGCAACTGTTTGGACGACTGCAAAATGACTCCCATATTGTGGTAAATCTGTGCCAGCTTCTTCTTGTCCTTTTCCAAACGAGACGCTGCATCAAACTGCTCCATAGCCTCTTTGGCCTTTTCCTGCATCATCAGCGCATTTCCCAGATTGTACATGGCATCGGCCGACTTGGGATTCAGCTCCAGCGCCTTCCGGTAGTCTACTTCCGCCTTGACAAACAAACTGTCCTTGTAAAGCTTGTTGCCGCTTCGCAGATAATCACGGTCTGTTTTCTGTCCGTATCCGGCCACGGCAGTCAGGGCCAGACACATACACAGAATATATCCTTTCACTTTCATCTCCAGTTTCATTTAAAGAGTTTCACATTCTTGAAAAGCGGATTCTTGCGGTTCAGAATCATCAGATCGGCAGCCAGCAAAAGAATAGCCAGCCAGGCCAGCACCTGAAACTGCTCGTCGAACTCCGTAAAGACCTGTGTCTCTACATCCGCCTTCGCCAGTTTGTTTATTTCCGCATTCAGTGCCCTTTCGGCATTGTTGGTATTGTCTACACGCACGTAAATACCGTTTCCGGCTTTAGCAATCTCCTGACACATCTGCTCGTTCAAGCGGGTCACTACCACATTACCATCCTTGTCGCGGCGGAATTCATTGGTACCTTCCACCGGAATAGGTGAACCATCGGGTGAACCTACTCCCAAAACAAATACACGCATACCTTTCTTGGCAGCTTCCTGAGCAGCCTCGATGGCTCCTCCTTCATGGTTCTCACCATCGGTAATCAGCACGATGGCACGTCCTACCCCTTCGTTCGGAGTGAAACTCTTCATGGCCAAGTCGATGGCTCCGCGGATGTCCGTACCTTGTGTAGTAATCAAGGAAGGAGAAATCGTTTCCAGAAACATCTTGGCCGATACATAGTCGCTCGTAATCGGGAGCTGTGTGAAAGCTTCACCTGCAAATACAATCATGGCCACCTTATCGTTGTTGAAGGTCTCTACCAGACGGGAAATCAGCTTCTTCGATTTTTCCAGACGGCTGGGAGTGACATCCTGTGCCAGCATGGAGTTTGAAATATCCAGTGCCACCACCGTTTCCACACCCTGACGCTTCACCGTTTCCATCTTTGAACCGAACTGCGGACGAGCCAGCATGAAAATAACCATGGCCAGCGCAGAAAGCGTCAGCCAGAATTTTACGTCCGGACGATATTTCGACACATCTGGCATGAGATGTGCCAGCAACTCCGGACTACCATATTCGCGCAACTTCTTGCGACGGCGATAGTTCGAATAAAAATAGAACACAGCCAGCAAGGGCAGCACAATCAGTAAATACAAATATTGAGGTTCTCCAAATCGAAACATGACTTCTTATTTTAAGGTATTTTCTTCAAAACTGTATTCCGCAAAAGAATTTCAAGCAAGATGCTCAGGAAAGCAATCAGTGCAAACACCGCATAAGCTTCTTCACGTTTGCTGAATTCCTTCACGTTCAGTTTCGTTTTTCCAGTTTGTCAATTTCACGGTACACTTCCTTCAGCTTCGTATTGCTGGTAGCACGGAAATAGTTTCCATTAGTTGTTCCGGCAATCTGGCTCATGGTCTGTTCGTCGATTTCCACCGGCATCTGTACATACTGCACACCGGCGTACGTCTGCATCGGATAAGGTGCCGTACCGTTAGTTCCTACACCGATGGTGTACACACGGATACCAAACTGCTTGGCTATTTCGGCCGCAGTAAGCGGAGAAATGTCTCCCCGGTTGTTCACACCATCCGTCAGCAAGATAACAACCTTTGACTTGGCCTTGCTGTCTTTCAGACGACTCACTGCGTTGGCCAGTCCCATACCCAGTGCCGTACCGTCTTCAATCATTCCGCGCTGTACCATGTCACAGCTCACACTCTGGAACAAATTCAACAGTACTCCGTGGTCTACTGTCAGCGGGCACTGCGTAAATGCTTCTCCCGCAAAGATAGTCAGACCGATATTATCGTTCGGACGTCCGTTGATAAACTCTGCCGCTACTTGCTTGGCCGCTTCAATACGGTTCGGTTTCAAATCTTCGGCCAGCATACTGGTCGACACGTCGACCGCCAGCATGATGTCAATACCTTCAATCTCCGTGTTCTGCCAGTTATCGGTAGTCTGCGGGCGTGCCAGTACCAGCACAATCATCACAAACGTCAGGATACGAAGCACAAACGGCGCATGCAGCAAATAAATCTTCCAACTGCGCGGAGCTGCATGTACATCCGTGTGGTAGATACCTGCATGGTCGGTTCCGTCTTCTTGCGGCGCATCACATACCACACGATATACGGAATCAGCAGCAAGAGCAGAAACAGATATTCTATATTCGCAAAAATCATAGTCTCAATTCATTATTAAATTAGAAAAAGAGGTCGATGATATGGCGCACAGACAAATACAAAGCAATCAGTGCGGCCACACCCGTAATGGCAATGCTGCACAGCAAGGCAATTCGTCCCTGTTTGGAACGTTTCTCCTCCACTTTGATTTCCGTCGGCTCCTTCTTGGCGTTCGGATCTTCCTCTATCTTAGTCTGGTTGATGAAATCTACCGCATTCACCAGGTTCATGTCGTTTTCATTCATCAGCGGTGCATATTTTGCAAACTTCACCAGGTCGGCTGTTTCAAACATCACCTTCAGGTCATGGATAGATTCCTTGTCCTTCTCCTCCAACAGACGCTCAATAATTTCTGCAGACGTCATTTCCATGGCATTGAATCCGAAACGCTCCTTTATATATATACGGATGACATCGGTCAGTTCCGTATAATAAGCTTTCGGATCTTCACGCTTGGCCACCTTGTCTGCTTGATGGTTTCAATCTTCTTCATGGCAGCCAGGTGAGGCGGAAGTTTAGGTTCTACCTTGATAATCTTGATGATAGGCTTATTGTCACGATAGCGAATGATAAAGAAGGCCGTCACCACTCCCAAAGCAATCAGCAACAGGATAGAATATACCATCGGTGCCAGGTCTTCCCAGGTAAGAGGTACTTCCTGAATGGACTTCGGACCAAAGAACTGGTCGGGGTGCAAGGTATCCACCGGAATAGAGTACACTTTCAATGCCAAAGCCTTTGAACGGTAAGCCTTGTCATTGACCAGCACCTCAAACGGCGGAAGATAATACAGAGCCGAATCAAAAGAAGTCACTGTATATTCCTGTGACACCAGCCAGCGCTTGTTGTCGTTCAGCAGCTGCGTGTCGGGCTTGGCCACATCCAGAATCTCCACTCCCCTGACCAGCGTATCACGCAGCAACGGCAGACGCAATTTCTGGTTGGCATCCATGCTGACCTGCAATTTGATTTTCGCCTGCTCGCCAATGAGCAACTGCAAGGAGTCGATGGTAACTTCCACCGTCACCTGCTGGGCTTTCAAGCCCGTTGCACAGCATAAAATCAACACAGCACAGCAACATGCCTTTATCATTTTTGAGTAGTATAATAAGAGATGTCTCATGTCAACTGTCAGTTTCGTTTTGCAAATAAATTCAGCAATGCCTTCACATAATCCTGATCTGTACGTACAGATACAGAATCCACATTGCTGTGAGTAAATGTGTCATTCAGCTTCTGCTGCTTTTCCTTCCACCAGGCATGATGTGCATTGCGCAATGCCTTCGACGAAGTATCAATCCACTGCTCATGACCGGTTTCCGCATCACGCACGTGCATCAGTCCCACGTCCGGAAGTTCTTCCATACGACGGTCGTACACCTGCACAGCCACCACATCGTGTTTCCGGTTGGCAATCGTCAACGCATTCTGGAAATCACGTTCGTCAATAAAGTCGCTCAGCATAAAAGCCGTACAGCGTTTCTTCAGCACATTCGTCAGGTACTCGATGGCACACTGCAAATTGGTGCGCTGACTTTCCGGCTTGAAATCAAGCAGTTCACGAATGATATACAGAATATGCTTGCGGCCCTTCTTGGGAGGGATAAATTTCTCAATACGGTCGGAAAAGAAAATCACGCCGATTTTATCATTGTTCTGAATGGCGGAAAAGGCGATTGTAGCCGCAATCTCCGTCACCATTTCTTTCTTCAGCTGCTGAATGGTACCAAAGTCCAAACTGTTGGACACGTCCACCAGCAACATGACCGTAAGTTCACGTTCTTCCTCAAAGACTTTCACGAATGGTTTGTCGAAGCGAGCGGTCACATTCCAGTCAATATCGCGCACGTCATCCCCATACTGATACTCGCGGACCTCTGAAAAGGCCATACCACGCCCCTTGAAGGCCGAATGATACTGACCGGCAAAAATATTGCTCGAAAGTCCCCGGGTCTTGATTTCAATCTGACGGACACGCTTTAAAAGTTCACTTGTCTCCATTCCTTTAATATTTGACCGTGTTCCCCTGGAGCAACCAAAGGAACACAGCTTAGTCATTTATAATCATGCAGCCTTCCGACTGCGAATAAAAGCCGACGGGAACTCTCTTCCCCGCCTGCAACCGTTACGGGTATCAACGCATCAGGGCACTTCAACCTTGTTCAGAATCTTGCTGACGATTTCATCAGAAGTCACGTTGGTAGCTTCTGCTTCATAAGTCAATCCGATACGGTGACGAAGCACGTCATGAGCCACGGCTCTCACATCTTCCGGAATCACGTATCCACGACGTTTGATGAAAGCGTAACTGCGTGCAGCCAGTGCCAGGTTGATAGAAGCACGAGGAGAACCTCCAAAGCCAATCAAGCCCTTCAGCTCTTTCAAGTCGTATTTTTCCGGATAACGGGTAGCGAATACGATATCTGCAATGTACTGTTCAATCTTTCATCCAGGTATACCTGACGAACCACTTCGCGGGCAGCAATAATGTCTTCAGCCTTCAAAATAGGACGAACTTCCGTACGTTCTCCGTTGATATTCTGACGGATAATCTTCTTTTCTTCTTCCAGCTTCGGATAATCAATAATCACCTTCAGCATGAAACGGTCTACTTGTGCTTCAGGCAACGGATAAGTACCTTCCTGCTCAATCGGGTTCTGCGTAGCCATTACCAGGAAAGGCTTCGGAAGTGCAAAAGTCTGCTTGCCCAGTGTCACCTGACGTTCCTGCATGGCCTCGAGCAAGGCACTCTGCACTTTAGCCGGTGCACGGTTAATTTCATCGGCCAGTACAAAGTTGGCAAAAACCGGTCCTTTGTTGGCAACGAATTGCTCATCCTTCTGACTGTAAATCATCGTACCGATAATATCGGCCGGCAGCAAGTCAGGAGTAAACTGCACACGACTGTATTTTGAATCGATCAATGAAGCAAGGGTTTTGATTGCCAAGGTCTTTGCCAATCCCGGAACACCTTCCAGCAGAATATGTCCGTCAGAAAGCAACCCAATCAATAAAGATTCGATAAGATGTTTTTGACCTACGATTACCTGATTCATTCCCTCCATCAGGTTTGTTACAAACGCGCTCTGGCGTTCGATTCGTTCATTCAATTCACGAATGTCAATAGCTTCAGCCATAATTTTCTTCTATTTTAGTTCTCTTTTTTTTCATTAAAAAATGCCCTTTCAAAACATATATCTAAAAAGACACCCCAAAATTAAGGTATTCCCTTAACAGGCACAATAAATTTTGATAAAAAAATATAGACGGGTTTCGCCTTTTAAGGCTTATTGAACTAAAGAAAATTAAAAAGGCCTTGTTTGAATTGAAACAAGGCCTCTCGTTATTTTTTAGGAGTAAGTTGCGGAATCTGAATTGTGGTACCCACCGGCACGTTATCCGGATTTTTGATAATAGCCTTATTGTGCTTCACCAGATAAGGCCATAGTTTTTTATTTCCGTAGAATTTCAGGGCCACACGTACCAGACTCTCCCCTGGTTTAAGGGTATATGAACCCTGATTTCCAGTTATCTGATATTCAACCGTATCGGCTAAAGTTTCCCTTTTCGGTACAGGCGTAGATACTACGGGAGTTTTTTCTTCTTTCTTCGCGGCAGTTTTCAAGGTATCCTTCTTCTGCATCAAAGAAGAATCTTTTTTAACGACTAAAGTATCAGCCACCTGCAAGGAGTCCGAAACCACAGGCGCAGGAGTTCTCTGTGTTTCATTCATCAGTTTCTCTACCACCTGTTCCGGAATGTACCGTCGGCCCGAGGTCAATACCCATGTCACGATTCCTCCTATAAAATACCCACCAGCAAGATGGAAGCAATCATACACCAGGTATATTCTTTTTCTCTTCAGCCGGTTCTTTTATCCCAGTACCAGCTTCTGTAGAAGCTGTTGTTTCATCCGAGGCGCATCCTCTTGTACTACAGTTACTTGTTCAGTATCCTCCACCACTTCATTCTTTTGTTCTTCCTCTACTAATACAGTAGCGGCAATACCAGTTTCAGCTTCCGAAAGCATCTCTTCCGTTTCCGGTAAGCCATCCTTTTCATCATCCGAAATGGCTTCTGAAATCTCTTCTCCTTCCTCGTTTACTTCCGATACACTACCTTCATCAGGAAGGTCTTCAAAATGCACATCATCATTGAGCAAAACAGACTGAAAATGCGCAAAAGGTTTATTTATCAAGTCCCTCAATCCAGTTTCCGGAACAAAAGACACACGTGTGTGCTCCTTTATCTCTATCGACTCCCCTGTATTTACATCTACACTTTTTCGAGCTTCAATGTTTATAAGCTTAAAAGTACCTAATCCTTTAACCTTTACGTACTTGTCTCTTGCCAAGGCTTCTTCAATCAAATTCAAGAACTCCTTCACAAACAATGCAGCCTCTGCAGGGTCCAACTGGCATTTCCGGGCAAACGACTCCACAAGTTCCTGTAAAGTTATTTTATCACTCATCCGATGAAATGTTTTTAAACTTTTCTTTCAAAACAGCACTTGGCTTAAAAGCTAACGCCAATTTGGGAGGCACCAAAAAACGCTGCTTAGTGACAGGATTCACAGAAATACGTTCCATTTTCTTTTTCACCTCAAAGGAACCGAAGCCTTGCAAATTCACTATCTTATCTTCCTGCAATGTCTGCGACAAGCACTCCGTGAAAGAACTAACCAAGGAGGCTGTATCTTTCTCGGTTTTATCCAGACGGCGGGACAATTCTTCTATGAATTCCTTATTTGTCATTTTATTTTACGATTGTAGCATACAAATCAAAATCATCTGCATCGTACACCTTTACCCGATGGAAACTGCCGATTCTCAGGCGGTGATTTTCCACGTTTATCAGTACCTCCGGATCGACTTCCGGTGAATCAAACTGTGTACGGCCGATATAATAATCACCTTCCTTACGGTCAATAATTACCTTGAATTCCTGTCCAATCTTACGATGAGACAGGTCGGCAGAGATTTCCTGCTGCAATTCCATCAGTTTATCCAGACGCTGCTGCTTGACTTCCTGCGGAATCTCATCTTTATAATGCTTGGCGGAATAGGTGCCTTCTTCTTCCGAATAGGCAAATGCACCCATACGGTCAAAACGTGCCGTGCGGACAAATTCCATCAGTTCCTCAAAATCCTGCTCCGTTTCACCCGGATGACCTACCATCAATGTAGTACGCAAATGAATGCCAGGCACTTCCTTACGGAACTTCTCTATCAACTGATAGGTTTCTGCCTTCGTCACATGGCGACGCATCTTTGCAGCATGTTATCGCTGATATGCTGCAAGGCAATGTCCATGTACTTACATACATTATCATTTTCACGCATTACGCGGAACAAATCTTCCGGGAAATGAGCGGGATAAGCATAATGCAGACGAATCCATTCCACACCCGGTATATGTGCCATCTGCTCTATCAGCTCCGGCAACATCTGTTTTTTATACAAATCCACTCCGTAATAGGTCAGTTCCTGTGCAATGACCTGAAATTCTTTCACCCCTTCGGAAACCAGCAAGCGCACTTCGTCCAGAATTTCTTCCATAGGACGAGACACATGTTTACCGGTAATGATAGGAATGGCGCAATAAGAACACTTGCGGTCGCAACCTTCTGATATTTTCAGGTATGCATAATGCTTCGGAGTCGTCAGATGACGCTCAATGGCAAATTCAGAATGATAGCCTTTCCTAAATCGGCCAAAAGTTCATTCCAGTTGAACTTCCCATAGAATTTGTCGACCTGCGGAATCTCCATCTGCAAGTCCTTTAGGTAACGTTCCGACAGACAACCCATTACATATAGTTTTTTCAAGCGTCCCTCTTCCTTTGCCTGACAGAACTCCAGAATCATGTTGATAGATTCCTCTTTGGCATCGCCAATAAAGCCACACGTATTGATAACGGCAATTTCTCCCTGCGGATGGTCGCTGTCATGTGTCACCTTGTAGCCGCTAGCTTCCAGCTGTTTCATCAGCTTTTCGGAATCTACCAGATTTTTCGAGCATCCTAAAGTAATTATATCAATTGTATTCTTTCTCATTTTTCAGTGGTTGAGCCAAACAATGAATCTACAAACTCACGGCGACGGAATATCTGCAGGTCTTCCATACCTTCTCCCAGACCGATGTATCTTACCGGAATCTTAAACTGGTCAGAAATTCCAATTACTACTCCACCCTTTGCTGTTCCATCAAGTTTGGTGATAGCCATGGCGGTTACTTCTGTAGCCAAAGTAAACTGTTTGGCCTGTTCGAATGCATTCTGCCCGGTAGAGCCGTCCAGTACCAGCAACACTTCATGAGGTGCATCGGGTACCACCTTTTTCATCACGTTCTTGATTTTTGTCAGCTCGTTCATCAAACCAATCTTATTGTGCAAACGTCCTGCCGTATCAATGATTACCACGTCAGCATTATTAGCCTTGGCAGAACTCAGCGTATCAAAAGCTACTGAAGCAGGGTCAGCTCCCATTTTCTGTTTTATTACCGGTACACCCACACGTTCTCCCCAGATGTCAAGCTGTTCTACAGCTGCGGCACGGAAAGTATCTGCGGCACCCAGATAGACCTTTTTTCCCGGCTTTTTTAAACTGATAAGCCAGCTTACCCGATAGTCTCGTTTTTCCTACTCCGTTCACGCCTACCACCATAATCACATAAGGAGTCTTATCCTGAGGCACATCAAAGTCGGCAGCATCCACCGTATTGTTTTCCATCAGCAACGCCGCAATCTCCTCACGAAGGATATTGTTCAGTTCCTGTGTATTCACATACTTATCCTTTGCCACTCTGTTTTCAATGCGCTTGATAATGTTCAGCGTAGTTTCTACTCCCACATCAGACGTGATAAGCACTTCTTCCAGATTGTCCAGCACCTCGTCATCCACCTTTGATTTTCCAGCCACCGCACGTGCTATTTTTCCAAATACACTTTCTTTGGTCTTAGACAATCCTTTGTCTAATGTTTCTTTTTTTTTCCTTTGAGAAAAAACTAAAAAATCCCATACAACTTACTTTTATCAGTTTCTGACACAAAGATATAACTATTCTCGCTTTCACACAAAAAAAGTTCCTTCCATATTTAAATGAAAGGAACTTTTATTTAGCATTTTATATCTCAAAAGATAAATTATTTCTTGAAGAAGTCCTGTACTTTTTCGTTAGGAACCATTTGTTCATCAAAAACGTAAGCACCAGTTTTCGGAGACTTAACCATTTTGATAACCTTAGTATAAGAACGTCCTTCTTTACCTGTCTGAAGGGTTGCGACTGTTTTCTTTGCCATGGTCTGTTATTATTTAATTTCTTTATGAACTGTTACTCTTTTCAAAATCGGATTGTATTTCTTCAACTCCAATCTTTCAGTGGTATTTTTTCTATTCTTAGTTGTAATATAACGAGAAGTTCCCGGCATACCACTATCCTTCATTTCTGTGCATTCAAGGATTACCTGTACTCTGTTTCCTTTAGCTTTCTTAGCCATAGTCTTTCTCTCCTTTTAATTAACCAATAATTTTGATAGTTTTCCAATCACAATAACCTTTTGCTACCGCTTCGTTCAGCGCTGCATCCAGGCCTTTTTTGTTAATAACTCGCAAGCCGTTAGCGCAGATGTTCAGGCTAATCCAGCAATCCTGTTCTACATAGTAGAATTTCTTTGTAAACAAGTTCACATCAAAAGTTCTTTTTGTTCTTCTCTTAGAGTGTGAAACATTGTTGCCAATCATGGCTTTCTTTCCGGTAATTTGACAAATTTTCGACATTTCTATCTAGTTTTTATAGTTTTATTCATGGTTCTTTCAAACGGAGTGCAAAGTAAGCGATTTTATTTATATAAGCAAGTAAATCACCTGTTAATTGCAAAATTAGTGCTCATTTTCCTGATTTTGGCACAAATCAAGCAGCAATTGCAGGGTTTTTGCCGTTGCAGCCTGTATATTTTTCTCCCGTCCTTCGTCTTCCGTTAATTTGGCAGTTAGTATTTTTTCTTTATTTCCGGCAGCCACCCAGATCGTGCCGACAGGTTTTTCAGGCGTACCTCCTGCAGGTCCGGCAATACCCGATGTAGCAACTGCATAATCCGTCCCCAGAGTCTCCATGACACCTTTCACCATTTCCACTACGGTTTCTTCGCTTACCGCCCCATACTTTTCCAGTGTTTCCTGACTAACATGCAGAAGGCTTTGCTTTACTTCATTGGCATATGCCACAATCCCTCCTTATAGAAACGGGAACTACCAGGGATAGCAGTTATGACAGCTGGGACATTGCCGGCCGTACAGCTTTCGGCAGTAGCCAGCGTAAAACCTTCTCTCCAGAAGAATTCACTTATCTCCTTGCTTAGCTTTTTAGTTTCTACTGACATAATACTTTTAAAATTTGTGTTATTTAATGCTTACCCGCGAATATGCAGGCTTGTCTATCGTGCAAAAGTCTTTATCCTGATATTTGAAATAACCTGTCATGGCAATCATGGCCGCATTATCGGTCGTATATCCGAACTTCGGGATATAGATGTTCCATCCATACTTGGCCGCATGTTCCGGAATGCATTGCGCAGTCCGTTATTCGCCGAAACACCGCCGCTACCGCCACTTCATTAATTCCCGTATCCTTCACTGCCTTGCGAAGCTTTTCCATCAAGATATCCACAATGGTATGCTCAAGAGATGCAGCAAGGTCCACCTTATGATGTTCGATGAAATCCGGATCATCCTTCATCCAGTCTCTCAACGAATACAGGAAAGAAGTCTTCAGCCCACTGAAGCTGTAGTCATAACCCGGAATATGCGGCTTGCTGAATGTATAAGCCTTCGGATTTCCCTGACGTGCCAGCTTATCAATGATCGGTCCGCCGGGATAACCCAGTCCCATTACTTTCGAGCATTTGTCAATGGCTTCTCCGGCTGCATCATCAATCGTCTGTCCCAGCACTTCCATATCATTATACGCATTCACACGGATAATCTGAGAGTTTCCGCCAGATACCAGCAGACAAAGGAAAGGGAATTTAGGAGAAGCGTGAACTTCATCCGGTTCTTTAATGAAATGAGCTAACACGTGGCCTTGCAGGTGGTTAACCTCCACCATCGGAATTCCCAATGCACGGGCAAAGCCCTTGGCGAAGGATACGCCGACAAGCAAAGAACCCATCAGACCCGGCCCACGCGTAAAAGCAACCGCGCTCAGTTCATCCTTACTCACTCCCGCCCGTTTAAGAGCTTCACTCACCACCGGAACGATATTCTGCTGATGCGCACGCGAAGCCAGTTCAGGAACAACGCCCCCGTATGCTTCATGCACAGCCTGGCTGGCAGTTACATTCGACAGAAGAACGCCATCCTTGATAACGGCTGCAGAAGTATCATCACAGGAGGATTCTATACCTAATATAATTATATGATCCATTGTTCTTACCTTATAATATATTCATTAATGAGTCAATATTTCAAGTCCGTGTTCAGTCATCACAAAAGTATGCTCCCACTGTGCTGAAGGAAGTTCATCTTCCGTCACGACAGTCCAGCCATCCTCTTCGTCAATAAATACCTCCCACGTTCCCATGTTGATCATCGGCTCGATGGTGAACACCATACCCGGTACAAGCAGCATACCCGTACCCTTCTTTCCGTAATGTTCCACATCAGGTTCTTCATGGAATTCCAGTCCTACGCCATGACCGCAAAGATCACGTACGACTGAAAAGCCGTTCTTATGCGCATGTTTCTGGATTGCATTGCCGATATCACCCACAAAACAGAAAGGTTTGGCTGCTTCCATTCCGATTTCCAGGCATTCTTTGGCCACACGAACCAGCTTTTCTTTTTCAGGAGAAGTCTTTCCGATAATAAACATTCGTGAAGCATCTGCATAATAGCCGTCCAGAATAGTTGTAATATCGACATTGATAATATCTCCTTCTTCCAGGATTTCCTCTTCAGAAGGAATTCCGTGACACACAACTTCATTGATAGATGTACATACGCTCTTCGGATAACCTTCATATCCCAATGTTGCGGGGATACCTCCATGCGAAATGATGTAATTATGTACCAGCTGATCGATTTCTGCCGTACTCATACCTGCATGAATCTCCTGAGCCACCAGATCCAGTGCTCCGGTATTCACCACACCACTGCGGCGGATTCCTTCAATCTGTTCAGGTGTTTTGATAAGGCTGCGTCTCGGAACAAGATGTCCTTTGTTCTGCCAGTAAAGCACTTTCTTGTCCAGTTCGGTCAGTTCCGCGCCTTTAGGAACCGTCCAGTTTATCTTGTTTCTTTTCATAACCGTTTTTAGTCTTGTTTGCTTCCTGCAAGGTAGCAGAAAAAAATGGAAATGCAGCCAATCAGGGACAAAAATATAGCAGGATCGTAACGAGAGCTTCACACCGACTACTAAAATACATTAAAACTTGGTGCTCCTGACTAATAAAATGCCTTACTTTCAGCTATTGAATGAAGTATTTTTTATTTTGCTAGGAAGATTATGCAAAATATCATTCACTCATTAAAAACAGAAAATGGACAAGAATCAAATCGGAACAAATGCCGGCATCGTCTGGAATATATTGAAAGACAACGCCATTGGGAGTATGAAGATTTAAAAGCTGCAACCGGCTTATCAGATCGAGAGTTGAACGCTGCCATCGGATGGCTTGCACGTGAAGACAAAATAGATTTCGACATGGATCAGAATCATGACCGCCTTTTCTTGCATGTCAATGTGTACATCGGCTGATTATTTTCTGGCAATGTCACTCTATTACCCCACACAGATGCAGACCCGTATCTTCCACGCGGAGATCAACCGGCCTGCATCTGTTTTGTTTCCCGGGAAAAGCCGCCCGGCTTTTTCAAAAACGTTTCGGCCTTTCAGCCAAAACGATTCGACGTTTTAGACAAAACGCCGAGAGCTTTTTGGAAGTGCCTTTCATCCTCTCCCAAAGGTTGCGAGACAGTTCTTCGCTAAAGAATCTTTTTTACGGTAACATCCGGAAAATCCTGCAGTAACAGCAACAGCAGCCCTTCCTCATTCATCCGTTTCGCCTTGATCACCATCGAAACCTGATAAACCATTCCCTGATCCGGTGTGGGATATTCTTTCATCTCATAGGAAACGATGATATAATCTTTCGACCGGAAAATTTCCGTCACCTGCTTGAGAGACTCTTCGCTTCTGGTTAAAAACTCCACCATCATATTACGCATACCCATACTCTTGAAACACACACTCAGCACTTCCAGACCGGCAAGCGCAAACAAGGTACTCAGAATTCCAACCATATACATCCCTGCCCCGATGGCCAGTCCGATTCCCGACGTAGCCCAGATACCGGCCGCGGTCGTCAGTCCACGCACAATCTGCTTTTGCAGGATGATGGTGCCCGCACCAATGAAACCGATACCGCTGACCACCTGAGCTGCAATACGGCTCGGGTCCAGGCGGACCAGGTCGCTTTCAGAACCTCCGTAAAGCCATATTGCGAAACAATCATCATCAGCGCGCTTCCCAGTGCCACCAGAAAATGAGTCCGATAGCCTGCTTCCTTTGCCCGATACTCGCGCTCCAGCCCGATAGCAACTCCCATCAGACCAGCAACCAGCAGTCTCAAAGCAAAATCTCCGTATAATTCCATTCCGTTCATCTCCTTTTCATTAGTTTACCCCGAAATATACTGAAAAACTTCGGATATTGTACTATCTTTGCGCATGAAATCATTAAGTTTTCAAGAATTATATGAAATATAAACTATTAGTACTTGACCTTGACGGAACCCTGACAAACAACCGAAAAGAAATCACTGACCGCACACGCCTTTCCCTGATTGAAGCCCAGAAGAAGGGAGTAAAACTTGTTCTGGCCTCGGGACGTCCTACCTATGGAATTGTTCCTCTGGCTGAAAAGCTGGAAATGCAACAGTACGAAGGTTATATCCTGGCCTACAACGGAGGAGAAATCATCGACTGGAAAACCCGGGAACTGATGTACAAGAACGTATTAGACCCGGAAGTTCTTCCTTATCTCTACCAGTGCGCAAAGGATAATCATTTTGCCATCGTCAGCTACGACGGAGAATATGTGCTTACGGAAAATCCGGAAGATGAATACGTGCTTAAGGAAGCATTGCTTAATGTAATGAAGATCAAAAAGGTAGACAATTTCCTTAAAGCGATACATCATCCTATTGCAAAATGCCTGATTGTCGGTGAACCTACCCGGCTTGCCTTGCTCGAGAAGGAAATGTACGAGCATTTAAAGGATCGTATGGGAGTATTCCGCTCAGAGCCCTACTTCCTGGAACTCGTTCCGAAAGGTATTGACAAGGCCCGTTCTCTTTCTGTGCTTCTGGAAAAACTGGGAATGACCAAGGATGAAATGATTGCTGTCGGAGACGGATTCAACGATCTTTCAATGATCCAATACGCCGGACTGGGGGTTGCCATGGCCAACGCACAGAAGGTCGTAAAAGAAAACGCCGACTTCATCACTCTTTCCAATGAAGAAGACGCGTTGCCCATGTCGTAGAAAAATTTATTCTGATTTAGGCTTACGGTCAAAAAACGGATTTTTGAGGATGCACTCACCGGAATAGCATATACCTGGGTGCATCCATCCAACCAGTCCAGCTGCCGGGCAGCCAGACCTGCCGAAAACATGATTCGCGTATCTACCGATGATCAGCAGCCACCGAGCAGGCTGATCCAAGAGCAATCCCCAAATCCACACTATTGATCGCACAAGGAACTCCGTCTTCCCGTTCTCCACATGCCGCATAGCCGCAGTATCCACAATTCAGTCCCTGCGGATGTTCACGCGTTCCGATCAGCACAACACACTCCGCTTCCAGAATATTGTCCGCATCACGAAGGAAAAACTTGAAACCATTATCTTCATACATCTGTTTCATGGTTTCCGATAAAATCCGAAGATTACTTTCCGTCACCAGCGCCACCTCGATAATATCCACTCCCTTTGCTTTGGGTGCCGTACGGGCCGCCGTCATCATCAGCTGAGCAATCTGTACCACCTGCTCATGCCGACAGTCTCTTTCATTCAGTATCATAAGGCTTCTATATATAAATAAGGTATATACTGTTATTTCAGTCCGTCAAAATACAAAGTTCCACGAATCTGCACAAGACCCGAGTCTTCTCCATGCAAATCCGTGGAACTTTTATTCAGGAAACAGAAAACTTCTTCAGAAAGTCATCTGCCCTTTATCTTATTTCAAGATATCCAATTGCTTGAAACACTTCACCAGTTTATCGATAGCAAAATCCACCTGGTCTTGAGTATGTGTAGCCATCAGCGCGAAACGTACCAGTGTATCCTGCGGATGACAAGCAGGTGGGATAACCGGATTGATAAATACGCCTTCATCAAAAGCCAGCTTGGTTACTTCGAAAGTCTTGTCTGTGTCACGAACATACAGCGGAATGATCGGGCTTTCCGTATCACCGATTTCAAATCCGGCGTCACGGAAACGCTTCAATGCGTAGTTAGTGATCTTCCAGAGGTTTTCCTGACGTTCCGGTTCAGTCTTCAGGATATGAAGAGCCTCGATAGCCGCAGCTGTTGCAGCCGGAGTATTGCTGGCCTGGAAGATATAAGAACGGGCATTGTGGCGCAGCCAGTTGATTACATCCTTGTCACCGGCAACGAAACCGCCGATAGAAGCCAGAGACTTACTGAATGTACCCATAATCAGATCGATTTCGTCAGTCAGTCCGAAATGGTCACATACACCGCGTCCGTTACGTCCGAACACGCCCAGACCATGAGCTTCGTCTACGTAAACGCTGGCATTGTATTTTTTCTTCAGGCGAACGATTTCAGGCAAATTCGCCAAATCACCTTCCATAGAGAATACGCTGTCTACAACAATGAGCTTCAAAGCATCAGGTTCGCATTTCTGCAACTCCTTCTCCAGCGCATCCATGTCATTATGCTTGTATTTCAGCTGAGTAGCGAAAGAGAGACGGCGACCGTCAACGATAGAAGCATGATCACGGTCATCGCAAATAATGTATCTCCACGTCCGACCAACTGGGGAATAACTCCTTCATTTACTGTAAAACCGGTAGAAAAGCACAGAGATTCATCTTTTCCAACGAACTCAGCCAGTTCCTTTTCCAGTTTAATGTGAATGTCCAATGTTCCGTTCAGCAATCGTGAACCTGCACAACCTGTACCGTACTTCTGGGTTGCAGCAATAGCAGCATCAATGATTCTCTTGTCATAAGTTAACCCCATGTACGAATTGGACCCAAACATCAGCACCTTCTTTCCGTCCATCATCACCTCAGTGTTCTGCGCACTGTCTATTTCACGAAAATAAGGATACACGCCTCTTTCCATATACATCTGAGGCAGTCTGAATTTACTTAATCTGTCTTGTAATATTCCCATATTTAAATATTGGAAGCCACTCCGGCTCCTTTAAATTATATTTTGATAATTCAAGCTTGTTTAAAATGACGCGCAAAGATAATAATTTCTCCAGACCCAAACGCAAAATACTCAAAAAAAACGTTCCATGTCAATTATCAGTCCAAAAAGGATTTTCAAGCAAATAATATTATTTTGTACTCCGAAACCAAGCTAGAGAAGAGACATGAGCCTGAAAAAAAGAATAATTTTCATCGTCAATCCCATTTCCGGAACTCACAGCAAAGAAACAATTCCACAGCTGATCGAGGAAAAGATTGACCATTCTAAATATGACTATTCCATCCAACGCACCCAATATGCCGGACATGCCTCCCAGATAGCTGCCGAAGCTGCCAGGGATGGAGTCGACATTGTTGTTGCTGTCGGAGGAGACGGCACCATCAATGAAATCGGCCGTGCACTCATTCATACCCGGACAGCCATGGGAATCATTCCCTGCGGTTCCGGAAACGGCCTGGCCCGTCATTTGAACATTCCGATGATTGCCCGCAAGGCACTGGACGTCATTAATGCCGGAACTGTCAGAACCATTGATTACGGGATCATTGACGGTCATCCTTTTTTCTGTACCTGCGGAGTCGGATTCGATGCTTTTGTCAGTCTGAAATTTTCCGATTCAGGAAAAAGAGGTTTGCTGACTTATCTGGAGAATACATTGCACGAGAGTCTCACCTACCAGCCGGAAACTTACGAAATAGAGAACGCGTCAGGCACCGCCCGCTATAAAGCTTTTCTCATAGCCTGCGCAAATGCTTCCCAATACGGAAATAATGCCTACATTGCTCCTCAGGCTTCTCTGACTGACGGAATGATGGATATCACAGTGCTGGAACCTTTCACCGTACTGGATGTCCCGGCGCTCTCTTTCCAGCTCTTCAACCGGACACTGGATCAAAACAGCCGTATCAAGACCATGCGTGAGAAAAAAATCACGATTCACCGTTCGCAGGAAGGGGTTTTCCATTTTGACGGCGATCCGGCACAGGGAGGAAAAAACCTTGAAGTGGAAATCATTCATCAGGGCCTGCATGTCGTAGCACCCCTGAAGGGACATAACGACACCATTCCGTTAAACGTGCTGCATCACATCACTGAATTTATCGGCATGCGCCCCATACTTCAACCATTGCAAGCAAGCACCGGCAGCTTCTGAAATTAAACCAGCACATTCTGCGCCGGCTGGCCAAAAGAGGATAAGGATCTGCCGGCATCAAAGGTAAAGATAGAAATCCTTTACCAGAGCAAGATATTCCGGACTATGCACGCGAGGTTCCGTTTCAATTGTCAGATGATCTGTTTCACTGGACGGAACCAGTTCCTTCGTAAATGCCATCAATACCCGCTTGGGAGCTATTCCCGGTTTGGTATGCACCCAGGTCTGACGTTTTAAATACAGGCGATGGCGCAAGGCCAGGCCTATAAAGTCCCGTCCGGCATCCGAAGGCAGAACGACAGAGAAGACTCCCCGTTCTGTCAGCAGGCGGCATACCGCTTCAAGCAATTCGTCAAAATCCAGTCCGTCCGTATGGCGGGCCGCATTCCTTTGCCGGTCAGCACAACACCTTCTCCGTAAAATAAGGAGGGTTGGAAACAATCGAATCAAACACGCCATCCGTTTCCGCCCACATCTCCCGCACATCCTGTTTCCATATCCGGATCCGGTCGGCCCAGGGAGAAGCTGCCACGTTTCCAAAGCCTGCTCCACCGCGGCTTCATCCACATCAATACCACACACCGGAGCCTGGCAGCGCTGGGCTGCCATCAAGGCGATCAGGCCGGTTCCGGTCCCTAGATCCAGCACGCGCCCCTCCTCAGGCAACTCTGCCCATGCCCCGACCAGCACTCCGTCGGTGCCGACCTTCATGGCACAACGGTCGTGACAAACCGTAAATTGCTTGAATTTAAAATAAGGATTAGGCATATTCTTGTTTCTCTTTTTTCAAAAATGTCGTCAAAAATAACAAATCACTTCCGAATCCTCCAACAAAATGCAGGATATTTAGTTATATAATCTGTATTTGGCACAAATGTTTTTCCAAATTCAGAGTGGAATGATTAACTTTGCAGACGTTTTTGGGGTGAAGTACCCCTTACGTTTGATTATAGACGGTATTAAAAGAAGTATGATAAAGAAAAATAGAAAAGATCAGATTTTGATGAAAACAGAGAATGAGGACATTTCAATGTTAGCCGAAATAGATACCAACCTGTGGAAGTTACCAAGAGGAGCTGGATCAGGTATTTCCTGTCATGACTCTCCGCAATCTGATAATGTTCCCATCGGTGGTTATGCCTGTCACTGTAGGCAGACAAAGTACGCTCAAGCTGGTGAATACCGCCTTGAAGAAAAAATCTTCCATCGTCATCACGACTCAAAAAGTGAGCGAGGTGGAGGCTCCCGGCTTTAAAGATCTTTACCCCGTAGCTGTGATCGGTAAAGTTCTGCGTATTTTTGAAATGCCGGGAGGCAATACGACTGTTATTCTCCAGTCCAATGGTCCCAAGGTAAATCTGGACGAAATCACGGCTACCCGTCCTTACCTGCAAGGTAAAGTCAGCCTCATTGAGGAAGACATGCAGGTAGAGAAGTCCGACGAGATGAAAGCCCTGATGGATACATGCCGTGAACTGAGCACCAAATATGTAGAAGCATCGGAAAGAATGAGTCCGGATACGGCTTTTGCCATCAAGAACCTGGACGAACCGGAGATCCTGGTCAACTTCATCTGTACGAACTTCCCGTTCTCGCAGGAAGACCGTTATGCCCTGCTTTGCATCAACAATCTGAAAGACCGCCTTTACCGGCTGATTCAGGTGCTGAACAAGGAAGTGCAGCTGGCTACTCTCAAACAGAATATCCAGATGCGTACTCGCGAAGATCTGGATCGCCAGCAGCGTGAATATTTCCTGCAACAGCAGATCAAGAATATTCAGGACGAGCTGGGCAACGGACAGAATGACGAGGTGGAAGAACTGAGAGAAAAGGCCAGCCACAAGAAATGGAGACGCGAAGTGGGCGAAACTTTCGAAAAAGAAGTAAGCAAACTGGAACGGATCAACCGCAGTCTCCGGACTACAACGTGCAGCTGACTTACCTTCAGACTCTGCTGGCACTTCCGTGGGATGTTTATACGGACGATGTCATCAACATACCCAATGCCGAAAAGGTGCTGAACAAAGACCATTATGGACTGGAAAAGGTAAAAGAACGTATTCTGGAACATCTGGCTGTATTGAAACTGAAGAACGACCTGAAATCTCCGATCATCTGCCTGTATGGTCCTCCGGGAGTCGGAAAAACTTCTCTGGGACGTTCCATTGCTGCGGCCCTGAAACGGAAGTACGTCCGAATGTCACTGGGAGGTGTACACGATGAAGCTGAAATCCGCGGACACCGCAAGACTTACATCGGTGCCATGCCGGGACGTATCATCAAAAGCCTGATCAAGGCAGAAACGTCCAATCCGGTCATCATTCTGGATGAAATCGACAAACTGGGAAGTGATCACCGGGGAGATCCGAGCTCTGCCATGCTGGAAGTACTGGATCCGGAACAGAACAACACGTTCCACGACAATTATATCGACATGGATTATGACTTGTCAAAAGTGATGTTCATCGCCACGGCCAACAATCTGGCTACAATCCCTACCCCGCTGCTGGACCGTATGGAACTGATCGAGGTAAGCGGATATATCACCGAAGAAAAAATCGAGATTGCCCGCCGTCACCTGATTCCGAAAGAGATGGATGCCAACGGACTGAAAAAAGAACATGTCAAGTTTACCAAGCTGCCATCGAATACATCATTGAGAATCATACCCGGGAAAGCGGTGTACGTGAACTGGAAAAGAAGATCAGCAAGGTAATGCGTAAGATTGCCCTGGAAATTGCAAGCGACAAATTCACCGGCCAGCACGAACTGAAGCCGGCAGACATCAGACAATATCTGGGCGCTCCGGAATATTCACGCGACAAGTATCAGGCAATGAATATGCCGGTGTGGTAACCGGACTGGCCTGGACTGCCGTAGGAGGTGAAATCCTGTTTGTAGAAACCAGTCTCAGCAAAGG
>ENA-OQHA01000282-OQHA01000282.1-human-gut-metagenome-genome-assembly--contig:-NODE-282-length-26791-cov-2.700233_pt1 | contig 26791 bp, 39 predicted proteins | sample MGYA00242558_ERZ504707 | MGnify/ENA primary metagenome ERZ504707 (study PRJEB26092, sample SAMD00036197) | human gut metagenome | host: Homo sapiens | study: EMG produced TPA metagenomics assembly of...
ACAGGGATTCGAACCCCGGGTACCTCGCGGTACAACGGTTTTCAAGACCGCCGCAATCGACCACTCTGCCACCTCTCCAAAACTCTTTTGTAAGAGTGCTTCCTTTCAAAAGCGATGCAAAGGTACGCATTATTTTGAAACCTGCAAATAAATTGCCGCTTTTTTGATTATTTTTTCTCATTATCGTAACTTTGCAAACGAAAACTTATTTGTTATACAGACTAAAATACAGTAATGATATACCCTCAAAATTTTGAACAGAAAATCGGATTTGATCAGATTCGTCAACTTTTAAAGACCAAATGTCTTAGCACATTGGGAGAAGAAAGAGTTGAGTCAATGGATTTTCTGATAGCTACGATGAAATAAACCGCCGGTTAGAGCAAGTGACGGAATTTGTACGTATCATTCAAGAAGAAGATGATTTTCCCAGTCAGTATTTTTTTGATGTACGCCCATCACTCAAACGTATCCGTGTAGAAGGCATGTATATGGATGAACAAGAATTGTTCGACCTACGTCGTTCATTGGAAACAATACGTGATATCGTACGTTTCCTGCAACAAACGGATGATGAGTTGGCTGACGATGATGAAGTCCACTCTCCATATCCTGCTTTATATGAGCTTGCGGGAGATATCATGGTTTTCCCCCAACTCATTACACGCATAAACAACATTCTCGATAAATTCGGAAAAATAAAAGATAATGCATCTCCAGAATTACTGCGTATCCGACGTGAACTGGCATCTACGACGGGAAGTATATCACGGAGTTTGAATAATATTTTACGAATGGCTCAATCGGAAGGTTACGTCGATAAAGATGTAACTCCTACGATGCGCGATGGACGACTTGTCATTCCAGTTGCTCCGGGTATGAAAAGAAAAATACGAGGAATCGTTCATGATGAATCGGCTACCGGAAAAACAGTCTTCATCGAACCAGCTGAAGTTGTAGAAGCCAACAACCGTATCCGTGAACTGGAGGGAGAAGAGCGACGTGAAATCATCCGTATACTTACCGAGTTTTCGGCAACTGTACGCCCACAAGTTCCTGCGATTCTACAATCGTATGAGTTTTTAGCTAAAATAGATTTTATCCGTTCTAAAGCTCTTTTTGGAATCGACATCAAAGGCGTAAAACCTTCTTTCGAAAGCAAACAGGCCATAGATTGGTTCGAAGCTGTACATCCGCTTCTTCAAATGTCACTTGCCAAACATAATAAGAAAGTTGTACCACTCGACATTGTATTGACAACGGAGCAACGGATTCTATTAATTTCGGGTCCTAATGCCGGAGGTAAGTCTGTATGTTTGAAAACTGTCGGCTTGTTGCAATACATGCTTCAATGTGGTATGCTTGTATCAATGAATGAGCGGAGTCATGCGGGTATTTTTCATAGTATATTCATCGATATCGGTGACGAACAGAGCATCGAGGATGATTTGAGTACTTATTCTTCACATTTGACAAATATGAAGAATATGATGAAGTATTGCAATGAAAAGAGTCTGATATTGATCGATGAATTTGGAGGAGGAACAGAGCCACAAATCGGAGGAGCCATAGCAGAAGCTGTACTGAAACGCTTTAATGCTAAAAAGACGTTTGGAGTCATTACAACTCACTATCAGAACCTGAAACATTTTGCAGAAGATCATGAAGGAGTGGTAAACGGAGCCATGTTGTACGATCGTCACGAGATGCGTGCCCTGTTTCAGTTACAGATTGGTAATCCGGGAAGTTCTTTTGCCGTAGAAATAGCACGTAAAATCGGACTTCCGGAAGAAGTCATAGCAGATGCTTCTGAAATTGTGGGAAGCGAATATATACAAAGCGACAAGTATCTGCAAGATATCGTACGTGACAAACGATACTGGGAAACTAAACGCCAGAATATCCGCAAGCGAGAAAAAGTAATGGAAGACACCATTGCACGCTACGAAAGAGAACTGGAAGAACTGGAAAAAGTCGTAAGGAGATTCTGAAAAAGCAAAGGAAGACGCCGAACACTTGTTGGAAGAATCGAATGCAAAGATAGAAAACACTATCCGTACCATAAAGGAAGCTCAGGCTGAAAAAGAACGTACTCGCATGGCACGTCAGGAATTGACTGATTTCCGCCAGCAGGTAGAAGCCGCAGACAAAGCAGCTTTAGAAGAAAAGATAGCACGCAAGATGGAGAAATTGCGTGAGAAGCAGGAACGAAAGAAAGATAAGAAGAATAAGCAGGCTAATCAGCCAGCAGCTCAACCTGTCCCTAAAGTTGTTCCTATTCAAGCAGGCGACTATGTACGTATTAAAGGACAGACCAGTGTCGGACAGGTTATGGAACTGAACGGAAAGAACGCTGTAGTCATGTTCGGACTGATGAAAACAAACGTAAAAGCTGAACGTCTGGAACGTGCCGAAGCTCCCAAACAAAGCTTAAATACAACAAAAGCAACTTTCGTAAGCAGTGAAACACAAGAACGTATGTATGAAAAGAAGCTCAACTTCAAGCAAGATATCGATGTACGAGGAATGAGGGGCGACGAAGCTATACAAGCCGTAACTTATTTTATCGACGACGCCATATTGGTTGGAGTTAGCCGAGTACGTATCCTTCACGGAACTGGAACAGGCATCTTGCGTACACTTATCCGCCAATATCTTGCTACCGTACCCGGAGTCAAGCATTTTCAAGATGAACATGTACAATTTGGAGGAGCAGGCATTACGGTAGTTGATTTAAAATAAAAAAATCATATCTTTGTATTATGAAATCAATAAAAGAATTATATCGCATTGGTACAGGTCCCTCAAGTAGCCATACAATGGGACCTAGAAAAGCAGCCGAACAGTTCCTTGCCCGCCATCCGGAGGCAACATCTTTTCAGGTTACCCTATACGGAAGCCTTGCTGCTACCGGTAAAGCATATGACCGACGTCGCTATCTTAGACGTTCTTCAGCCTCACGCTCCTGTAGAGATTTTATGGAAACCTCATATTTTCTTTCCTTTCCATCCTAACGGAATGACTTTCAAATCGTTCGATAGCAACAAGAAACAAACTGAAGAGTGGACGGTATTCAGTGTAGGTGGAGGAGCTCTTGCCGAAGAAGGACATGACAAAAATGCCACGCCTGAAGTATACAATATGAATACCATGAACCAAATACTTTATTGGTGTGAACACACGGCAGAAGCTATTGGGAATATGTAGAACAATGTGAAGGTCCCGAAATATGGAAATTCCTTGCTGAAGTGTGGGAAACAATGAAAGAAGCTATCCAGCGAGGTCTGGATGCCGAAGGAGTTCTTCCCGGTCCTCTTAACTTGCGTCGAAAAGCCTCTTCATATTATATCCGCGCTAAGGGATTTAAAGATTCTCTCCGTTCAAGAGGATTAGTTTTTGCTTATGCCCTTGCTGTCAGCGAAGAAAATGCTTCGGGAGGAAAAATCGTAACTGCACCTACCTGTGGAGCATGTGGAGTAGTGCCAGCTGTATTATATCATTTGCAAAAAAGCCGTGACTTTAGCGATGCTCGCATCCTGCGTGCACTGGCAACAGCCGGATTGGTAGGAAATATCGTAAAATACAATGCTTCCATTTCAGGAGCCGAAGCTGGATGTCAGGCCGAAGTTGGAGTAGCTTGCTCCATGGCTTCAGCAGCAGCCAGCCAATTATTCGGAGGAAGTCCGGCACAAATTGAATATGCAGCAGAGATGGGATTGGAACATCACCTGGGAATGACGTGCGACCCTGTATGTGGACTGGTACAGATTCCTTGTATCGAACGCAATGCTTATGCAGCCGCCCGCGCTCTTGACGCTAATATTTATTCAGCATTTACAGACGGACATCACCGCGTATCGTTCGATAAGGTAGTAGAGGTTATGAAACAAACCGGTCATGACCTGCCTTCACTTTATAAAGAAACCAGTGAAGGAGGATTAGCAAAGAACTACCAGCCAATGGAATAAAGGATATTAATCTCTTTAGCCAGAATTTTCCTTAAAAGCTTTTCAGAAGAACATAAAGCGACTTTTAAAGAAAGTTCTGGCTAACTTTTTATAAACAATAAGATGAAATTATACAAGGTTTATTTATTCGACTTCGACTATACACTTGCAGACTCTTCCCGAGGTATCGTAATGTGCTTCCGCAATGTATTGGAACGTCATCAGCATACTGGAATAACAGATGATGAAATTAAACGAACTATCGGAAAGACTCTACAGGAATCATTTTCTATCCTGACAGGAATAACAGATGCCGATACACTGGAAGCATATAAAAAGGAATACGTAAAAGAGGCTGACGTACATATGACAGTCAACACCTTTCTTTTTCCGGAAACAGAAGAAGTGCTCACCCGCTTAAAAACACGTGGAGCCAAAATAGGAATTATTTCCACCAAATACCGCTATCGTATCATGGAGTTACTAAGCAAGAAACTACCATCAAACTTTCTCGATATCATCGTAGGAGGAGAAGATGTAAAAGAGCCTAAACCTTCTCCCGAAGGAGTTTTGCTTACAATAAAAGAATTAGGATGCAACAAGGAAGAAGTATTATATATAGGAGACAGTATTGTAGATGCTGAAACAGCTCAATCGGCACAAGTTGACTTTGCCGGAGTGCTACATGGGGCTACAACCCGAGAAGAACTTTCGGCTTATCCGCACGTAGAAATAATGAAAAGCTTGTCTGAACTCTAAAAAAATCAGATAATTTCTTGCTAAACTATTGGTTATATGAACAAAAACCTGTACCTTTGCACCCGATTTTAATCCGTGGAGGTAGAAAAGCAACCGAATGAGAACGGTTCACCTTGCGGAAGAAACCCGTTTAATATATATTTAAAATGTACGTAATTGTAGAAATTAACGGTCAGCAGTTCAAAGCTGAAGAAGGCAAAAACTGTTTGTTCACCACATTCAGAATGCTGAAAACGGTGCAACTGTTGAATTTGACAAAGTTTTGTTGGTAGACAACAACGGTACTGTTACAGTAGGTGCTCCTACCGTAGAAGGTGCAAAAGTGGTATGCGAAGTAGTTTCTCACTTGGTAAAAGGTGATAAAGTATTGGTATTCCACAAGAAGAGAAGAAAAGGTTACAGAAAACTGAACGGTCACCGTCAGCAGTTTACTGAATTGACTATCAAACAAGTTATTGCTTAATCATTAAAAACGTAGAAAGAAATGGCACATAAGAAAGGTGTAGGTAGTTCTAAGAACGGCCGTGAGTCAGCTAGTAAGAGATTAGGCGTAAAGATATTCGGTGGTTCAGCTTGCAAGGCTGGTAACATCATTGTTCGTCAAAGAGGAACAGTTCACAACCCAGGTGAAAACGTAGGTATGGGTAGCGATCATACTCTTTACGCATTGGTAGATGGTACAGTATGTTTCAAGAAAGGTCGCGAAGACAAGAGCTTCGTATCTGTAATCCCTGCTGAAGCATAAACTTTATACCACAAAGGAATCAAAAGAAGATATTCTTTTTAATAAAGAATATCTTCTTTTTTTATATACATACACAAAGAAAAACAGATTTCTATCGAAAAAAATCAGGGAAAAGCTATTCTTATAAGAACTAACTTTTCCCTGATTTAAATATCCTTATTATTCTCTCCTTTATCATTCAGCAGGAGTTGCTTCTACAAAATCAGACTCACCACTAGAGATAAGCAGGTTATACCATTGGATCAATTTCTTAATATCACTAGTATGAACACGATCACGGTCGTATTCTGGCAAAACTTCAGCCATGAAAGCATGCAATTCTTCAACAGAAGCCTTTTTGTAATCCAAAGAAGCTACCTTTCCGTCTTCTTTCTTTTTTACAGATTCCAAAACTGTAGCCAAAGGTACTTCATCATCGTTAGTATACATAGCGATATCACCCAGTGAAATCACCTTGTCACTAGCATAGATAGGCATTCTTTTCTTATTTTCAACAGCTTCTACAATCAGCATATTTTTAGCTTGAGAAATCAGTTTATACAATCCCGGTTTTCCAGAGATAGCTAAGATAGTTTTCAACATACGATTTTATTATTTTTAGTTATTCGAAAAACAAAAATACAACTCACATACGACATACACAAGCATCTCGCCCACCTTTTCCATTTTTTAAGGCTTTCAGCAAATTCTCCAATTGAGGAAGTAACGATCTGCCATCATTTATTACAACAAAATCTGCTCGAGAGCATTTCAAATCCTCATCCATTTGAGAAGCGATACGTTCTTTTACTTGTTCTGCGGTAGAATGATCGCGCTCCATTGCTCGAGAAATCCGAATTTCCAAAGGTGCATATACCGTAACTACATAGTCTACCACATCTTCAAATCCTGATTCATATAGAATAGCACTTTCTAAGACAACCAGTTCATCATTAGACCTGGCTGCAGCCAACGCAGAAAATCTCTCTTCACGCAAGGATGTACAATAGAGTTCATACGAGCAGCATTATCTTCAGTTGCAAACAAGTAATTTGCCAATAATGGTTTATTGAGTTTTTCTCCAGAATACACCTCTGGTCCCAACAGTTCTATTAACTCTCTACGAATATCTGTATCAGAAATCATCAGGCGCTTTGCCTCACTATCTGTATCATAAACCGCAAAACCTTTCTGGCTTAACATACGTGCCACATACGACTTTCCGCTTCCAATACCCCCTGTTATACCTAATTTAATCATAACCTTAAGTAATTAATCTTCTTCTACAGTTTGCTGTTCGATTAGATAATCAACAGAAGAAGGAACAACTCTTACATGACTCACAAAATCAGGAGATCCTTTTACTACCAAGGGCAATTTATCCCCTTGAGTTCTTAATACATCTTCATAAGTAACCCCAATAAAAAAGTCATCAGACGAAACGTCTTTAAAGTGCCTCAAACCTACCTGAAAGGTAACCTGCACTTTAGAAGGAAATGTTCGCAACACCTTACCAGCAGGAAAATTAATACCCACAACAGGTACATCGACTGTTTTTTCAGAGTACATGTCAACGTATACAGACAAATCATTATAAGCAGGAATAAATTTCACTCCTTTCACTTTATTCATCCCTACCCGCTTCTTCAAAGTATCAGAAATGTTTTCCCAAAAGAAGTTTTCCGTGTAAGCAGCCTTAAGCGTATCCAATATTCCTGCGGTGCATACGCCATAACAGAATCAGGACTAAATCTATCTTAGAAATATAATACTGACGGTCGGGCTGAATAGTTCCGGCAAGTTTGACAGGGACTTTTTTTTGCTTTTGCTTGCGTATAAATGAAATCAAGTGTATCAGGACGTATTGCCAGTACTTTAGTAGAAACATTCAACTGTGCTGCAATCTTTTTTGTCAAGTCTGACGATGAGATATGCACATGCGTACCTTCATCCTTGTAATCATTAAAGTCGAAAGAGATAGGGAAAAAAGTTCTACCCAACATATAATTCAGCAGAACTGTCCCTCTGTCTTCCACTCGTATACGTACCTCACTAGGGAAATCAGATGTAAGTACTACCTCTTTAGGGACATTTTTCAAACGCAAAGGCACTTTAAACTCTGTCTGATAAGACTCATCCAAGGTTTGCAGCATCCAAAAGCAAAACGAAACCAGCACAAAAAACAAGAAGACCAGACACTCCCTGCACTTATCGCTAAGCAAGAATGTTCTGATCTTCCGTAATCCCAGTCTATAATATCTTTTTATGTTCTTTACATCGAACATACCGACTTATTCTTTATTTAGCCTGAGCCTGAGCATCTGCATAGATAGAGTTTTTATCTACCTTAATTTTAACGCTAGATGCTATTTCTACGATAACAGTGTTATCTTCTATTTCCTTAATCTTTCCGTAAATACCTCCGGCAGTAATAACAGACTGACCTACTTCCAAATTCTTACGGAAGTTTGCTATCTCTTTTTGTTTCTTGTTCTGAGGACGAATCATAAAGAAATACATAATAGCAAAAATTGCTACCATCATAATCAGGAAAGAGTAATCGCCTCCACCTCCTGCAGCCTGCAAAAATACAGTTAACAAATTCATAAATTCTTCTTAGTTTAATTAATATTAGACGAACAAAGATATTAATTTTTCGTCAACTTGTTTTCCTTTTTTAATTGATTAACTATTCCGTCAAGTGTTCCATTGATAAATCCACCACTTTCGGCGTACTATACAGTTTGGCTATCTCCACATATTCATTCAATGAAACATTGATTGGAATATTCGGGAAACTCAAGATTTCAGCAAGCGCAATCTGCATAATAATAACATCCATTACAGCAACGCGATCCAAATCCCAGTTCTTAGAGTTCTCACTGATAAGGTGACGATAGTAGTCTGCATTCAAAATAGAACGACGGAACAAACGACGTGCAAAATCCTGATCTTCCTCATCCTTGAATTCCGGAAGCAATTCCTGCTTATCTCCGTTTTTCGGATCAAAACGCTTGATTGTTTTCAGTACAAAAGTATCAATAATCTCTTTGTCATCGTTCCAATAAAGACTCTGTCTTCCAATACAGCATCAAGCTTTTCGTTATTGAAGACAATTCTTTTATAAATTTTTCTCCAAAGTTCCCGGTCCTCTTCGTAAGATGACGTTTCACTTGCCATATATTCCTTATATATATCGCTCTGCAAAATCTGTTCGTAAAAGCCTTTACGAAATCTGTTTCATTTTCCCAAGTTTTCTTCTGGGTACTAGCAAATTCATTCAACTGACGGTTTACTTCCAGCTGAGCAATGAAACGGTTGTCAACAAACTTTGTGTTGGGATTCAAATCTTCCTTTGTCGGCGCTAATTTGTGCTTTGCCGCATCCAGCTGCTTGCTGGCATAACGTGTAACCTCCACCATTAGAAGCAGGAGATAGTTATACAAATCATACGCCTTGGATAAACTGAAGAATAACTCCTTTTCTGCAGTATCCAAATTCTTTCCACCGTTCTGATAATAAGCATAGATAATCTGAAACTACCTTAAGACGAATAAGACTCTGTTAATCATACTATAGTTTAAATACAATTTCGAGTTGCAAAAATAACTATTTTCCAGCATTCAAAGCAAATATAATACGCTTTTTTACACAAAAAAATTATCTAAACGCAATTTTGAGAGGCAGTTCTTTTGTATATTTCAAAAAATCATCAAATTTGAAGCGATTTTATAACATACAAATTATGGAAGACTTGAAAAGAAATACAGCAACAGACGTAGACAAAGAAATTGTTTTTTCTAAAGCCATTAAGGCAGGAAAGCGTATTTACTATCTGGACGTAAAGAAAAACAGAAAAGGAGAAATGTTTCTTGCCATAACAGAAAGCAAGAAAGTAGTGTCGGCCGAGGGAAGTTCTCCTCAAGTCAGCTTCGAGAAGCATAAAATATTTTTATACAAGGAAGACTTCGAGAAGTTCTTAACCGGGCTTCAGGAAACTATTCAGTATATAGAATGTGAACAGGGTTCGATAGCCGGAGAAAGCCATGTAGCTGATACAACAGATGCTTCTCAATTTTCCAATGTATCTAGCGAACACTTGCAGTCAGATGAAATAAAGATAGACATAGATTTCTAATAAATACGGAAAACGCTTTCCGATAATAAAGCTATATCAAAATAGGGCAACAGACACATACGTCAATCTATTTTGATATAGCTTTATTTTTACACATTACGGTGACAGACTGTTCCGTTAGCCTGATAAGTAGGCATAACCAGCACTTCGGCTATCTGTACATGTGCCGGAGCAGAAGCTGCGTAATACACCACCTCAGCAATATCATCCCCTGTAAGCGGACGTATACCTTTATATACAGCATCGGCTTTACTTTTATCTCCCCGGAATCGTACGACAGAAAAATTTGTTTCTACAAGCCCCGGCTTAATATTTGTTACTCGCAGAGGTGTATCAACAAGGTCTATTCTCAGTCCGTCGGACAATGCTTTGACTGCTGCTTTCGTTGCACAATACACACTTCCACCTGCATAGCTGCATCACCTGCTACCGAACCTATATTAATAATGTGTCCGCACTGACGCTCTACCATTCCCGGAACTACCATCCGAGTCATTGCCAGCAATCCCTTTATATTGGTATCGATCACCACATCCCATTCATCAAGCGATCCTTCATGTTCCTTATCAAGCCCGATTACCAGTCCCGCATTATTAATCAGCACATCAATATTCTTCCATTCCTCTTGGAGAGAGTCAAGAGCTAGCTTCATCGCCTCACGGTCGCGCACATCGAAAGGCAAGGTAAGCACTTCGCACCCTGACAAAACAAGTTCCCGCTTCAGCGCTTCCAGCTTTTCTACATTTCTTCCGTTCAATATCAACCTGCATCCTGCTGAAGTAAATTTACGCGCACACCCCTCTCCTATGCCACTTGTAGCACCTGTAATAAATATTGTCTTTCCTTTCATAAAACCAAAATATATTTAGGTATTATACCAATCATTATCATTCGCAAAAATATAAAAGTTATTGTTTCGAAGAATTTGTTTTATAATCGAAAACTAACATTCACACATTTACCAGAAAAATTATTCTGACATTTTTTAGACAAACATTGGCTTCATTACCATTCATTTCCAACAGATTTTTATCAGAAAAGGTTAAAAAGCTTCATACACATTTTGCAAACTCAAAGATTATCACTACCTTTGTACCGCTTTTTTAAGCTCATCGTGTGATATACCACATCGTGTGATGGCGAATTAAGCAACAAAAACAACTTAATTTAGAGTAACACAAAAAATTTTCAAACAATGAAATCAATCGAAATTAAAGGTTCTTTGAGAACTGAAACAGGAAAGAAAGCTGCTCATAGCTTGCGTCAGAACAATGGTGTTCCTTGCGTATTGTACGGAATGCAGAAAGACGAAAACGGAAACCAAGTCGCAACTCACTTCACTGTAACTGTTGACGGTTTGCGTAAGTTGGTATACACACCGCATATCTACGTAGTAGACTTGAACATCGACGGTAAGATAGTAAACGCTATCATGAAAGATATTCAGTTCCACCCTGTAACAGATGCTATCCTGCACGTTGACTTCTTGCAGATCAACGAAGAAAACCCAATCGTAATGGAAGTTCCTGTACAGTTGGAAGGTTTGGCAGAAGGTGTGAAAGCCGGTGGTAAATTGGCTCTTCAGACCCGTAAGCTGAAAGTGAAAGCTCTTTACAACTTGATTCCAGAACGTCTTGTTGTAAACGTAACTAACTTGGGTCTGGGTAAGACTATCAAAGTTGGTGAATTGAACTACGAAGGTCTGACTTTGCTGAATGCAAAAGAAGCTGTTGTTTGTGCAGTTAAATTGACTCGTGCTGCTCGTGGTGCTCAGGCTGCTGCAGGTAAATAATCTGATTTAACAATCTGACAAACAACAAAAATCCCTTTCAATGAAATATTTGATTGTAGGCTGGGCAACATTGGTGCTGAATACCATGAAACCCGCCACAACATAGGATTTATGGTATTGGACGCCCTTGCAAAGGCGTCCAATATTGTTTTCAAGGACGGACGATACGGAGCAACTGCAACACTCTCGCTCAAGGGTAAACAGCTTATTTTATTGAAGCCTTCTACTTATATGAACCTGAGTGGAAACGCTGTACGATATTGGATGCAGCAGGAAAAAATTCCGTTGGAAAATGTACTTATCGTTGTAGACGACCTTGCACTCCCATCCGGAAGCTTGCGCTTAAAAGGTAAAGGAAGCGATGCGGGACACAACGGATTGAAACATATAGCTGCAACCCTTGGTACACAAAACTATGCCCGTCTGCGCTTCGGTATCGGAAATGAATTTCCCAAAGGAGGACAGATAGACTATGTTCTGGGTAAATTCAATGATGACGACATGAAACTGATGCCCGAACGTCTTGAAACTGCGGCTGAGATTATCAAGAGCTTTTGTCTTGCCGGACTGAACATTACCATGAATCAGTTTAATAACAAATAAAAAGCAATATGGCTGAAGCAAGAATTGACAAATGGATGTGGGCTGCCCGCATATTCAAGACTCGCACCATTGCTGCCGAGGCTTGTAAAAAGGCAGAATATGTATCAATGGTGCCCAGGCCAAACCTGCACGAATGATAAAGCCGGGTGATGTAATCCAAGTGAAGAAACCACCTATTACCTACTCGTTTAAGGTATTGCAGGCTATAGAAAAACGCGTAGGAGCGAAGCTGGTTCCTGAAATCATGGAAAACGTTACCACTCCCGACCAATACGAACTATTGGAAATGAGTAAAATCAGTGGTTTCGTGAATCGTGCAAAAGGTACGGGACGTCCCACCAAAAAAGACCGACGAGATCTGGATGAGTTCTTTACTCCCGAATATCTCGATGATTTTGATTTTGACTTCGATGATAATGAAGATGAAGAATAAGCAAAACCGGATACGGATCATGCATATCTTATGCTATCCCGTATCCGGTTTCTTTATTTGATAAAATTATAAGTTAGCCTTAATTGCGTCAATCAGTTCCTGATATTCAGCATCACTCAAATAAACTTTACCCGGATTCATCTGGAATGTACCTCCGTAATCGGGACCGTCTACATACTTCGGAGCCAAATGGAAATGTAAGTGAGAAAGTTTGTCACTATAAGCTCCGTAATTAATCTTTTCCGGATGAAATGCCTTGTCCATTGCACGAGTCACACGTACAACATCTGCCATAAAAGCATTTCTTTCTTCATCACTCAGTTCATTCAAGTCATTTACATGATCTTTATAAGCAACCAGACAACGACCTCTGTAAGTCTGTTCTTTAAAAAGGAATACACGTGAAACACTCAGTTGAGCGATTTCAATCATTAAATTATGCAATGTTTCATTGTTCTGACAATACAAACATTCTTTCGGATCACTTTTCATAATAACTTTATATTTAATAAATTATAATAACTGCTTTCAACAACAATAGGCAAACAACTGGTTCAGGTCGTCTTCCTCCCCTACTACCCAAACCACATCATCCTCTTTTAGAGGCATATACACCTGAGGAGTACGCAATACATCTTCTCCAGCCGATTCTATACCTACTACCAGACAATGATATTTATTACGTATGCCACACTCTATAATACTATGTCCGACGAAAGGTGAATCTTTAGCGACAACAAACTGCTTCAGCTTCATCTCATGCTTTCCAAAATCTTCATCGTCGTAAGTATGTATTGCCTTCTCGGCTACCGATGCAAAAAGCGACAACTGTTCATCTGTTCCGATAACCTGAATCAAATCATTTGGGAAAATACAAGTATTTCCATCAGGAATGTTCAGCCTATGCTTTCCTCTGATAATAGATGCTACATGCACATCATACTTTTTACCTAAATCAAGTTCTCTCAATGTTTTTCCGGCCCATGCAGATTCCGCAGGAATCAAAAAGTCACTTAAGTGAAGGTCACGGTCGAGCAATCTTCCAGCATACTCAGGTTGCTTTTCTCCCAAATACTCCTGCTGGATTTCCTTATAATGCAAATTCCGGACAAACGTACGTTCCAGCACAATTGACTGCTTTTTAAGGAAACGAGATAAAATCATAGCACAAACTACAATAATAGCTATACCAACCATCAATGCAGCCGAAGCACGGAACAGGTTTTCAATTATAAATACAATAAAGCCTATAGCTATCACAATACGAAGCAGAATAATTGAAATAAGCGGAGCATGATTAAACCGGCTGTCCGACCACAACGACTTAAATTCTTCCGAACGGTTTTTCTTCATAATCATGGCGCGCAAGAAAGGAGCTATAGCAGCAATCGTTAGAGCTGCACCCAATATCCGTCCCCATAAATCTCCCAACATGTCTGTAGCCAATGGTACAATAAAATGCAAGAACAATGCTGTAACAGCTATCGAAAGCACAGCGTAAATCAAGACTATGCGGATAATAGCTATAACCAGCTTCTTCCAGTTGTTGCTATGGTTAGCCACCGAGCTCCCGACGAGTATCTGTCCAGCAACCGACGCCAACGGGATGGCATATATTTATCTATCACATTATATGCCGGTACTGCAAGACGAATCATATAAGGAGTAAGGAATGTAGTAATTACCGAAACAGCCACTACTATAGGGTAAAGAAAATGACTTGTTACTTTCAGGCTTACTCCAAGTGAAGCTATGATAAATGCAAACTCACCAATCTGTGTCAGACTGAAACCACATTGCATAGCCGTTTTCAGCGGTTGTCCGGAAAGCAATACACCAGTAGTTCCGAAAATAGTCTGTCCCAGCAAAACAGCAAGAACGATAACAAGAATCTGATACTTATACTCTACAATCATCGCTGGATCGACCATCATACCTACAGATACAAAGAATATAGCTCCAAACAAATCTTTCACAGGTGAAACCAGTTTTCCTATATGCTCCGACTCGATTGTTTCCGATAAAATAGATCCCATGATAAAAGCACCAAAAGCAGGAGAAAAACCAACAAGAGCTGCCAGATAAACCATTCCAAAACAGAGTGCCAGCGACACTATCAGCAAGGTTTCGTCGCTCATCAGTTTACGAACCCGTTTCAGGAAAAGCGGAATTCCATAAATTCCCACTACAAACCAAAGAGTCAGGAAAAACAGCAGTTTCAATATACTATATACCATCTCTCCCCCTTCGAAGTTCTGGCTCACTGCCATAGTAGACAGCATAACCATCAGGACAATGGCAAGAATATCTTCCAGAATCAAGATACTCAAAACCAAACCAGCAAAACGTTGCTGCCGGAGTCCCATATCATCAAATGCCTTATAGATAATAGTGGTAGATGACATGGCAAGCATACCACCCAATAGATACAATCCATACGATTCCAGCCAAAAGTCCAACCGACGAAGACTCCTACCAGAATCATACAAAAGATAATGGTACAGGCAGATATTACAGCAGAGCCTCCCACTTTCATCAGCTTTTTGAAACTGAACTCCAGTCCCAATGCAAACAAAAGAAAGATTACACCAATCTCCGACCAGATATGAATACTGGCAGAATCAACAACCGAAGGAGTAAACTTAAAATGTGGGGTACAGATAAAGCCGGCAACAATATACCCCAGTACCAGAGGTTGCTTCAGCTTTTTAAATATAAGCGTCATGATACCGGCACAAATCAGAATCAGTGCCAAATCGCTTATTAATGGAGTTAATTGGGACATTTGTAACTACATTTTATAATTATTGCCGCAAAAATAAGTAATAATTTTAAAGTTGCGTCGCCAGAAAGCAAGTTATTTCCTTTCGGATAAGAAAACCTTCCAAAAAGATTTTTTTATACTTACAGAGGGTATGAAGAGGATAAATTACGAATTGAAGCAACGGACAATTACTATATGAGTATTTTTGACTAACTTTGCCCGACAATAATCATAATATTATCAGAAAGGAAAGATGATAGTCTGCATAGCCGAAAAGCCCAGTGTGGCACGCGACATAGCCGAAGTATTAGGTGCAAGAAACCGGAAAGAAGGATATATCGAAGGAAACGGATACCAGGTAACCTGGACCTTCGGTCACCTTTGTACACTGAAAGAGCCGCACGAGTATACTCCGTCGTGGAAAGCATGGAGCTTAAGCAGCTTGCCGATGATACCTCCCCGGTTTGGCATCAAGCTGATAAACGATCCGGGTATAGAAAAGCAGTTCCACATTATAGAAGGGCTGATGCAGCAGGCTGATGAGATTATCAACTGTGGTGATGCCGGACAAGAAGGAGAATTGATTCAACGGTGGGTAATGCAGAAAGCAGGAGCACACTGTCCGGTCAAGCGCCTGTGGATTTCATCACTTACTGAAGAGGCGATTCGAGAAGGGTTTGCCAGCCTGAAAGACCAGTCCGAATTTCAGCCGTTGTACGAAGCCGGCCTGAGCCGTGCCATAGGCGACTGGTATTGGGAATGAATGCAACTCGTCTGTATACATTAAAATACGGACAAAACCGTCAAGTACTTTCCATCGGAAGAGTACAGACTCCGACACTAGCCCTGATAGTCAAACGACAGCAAGAGATAGAGAACTTTAAACCTGAACCTTACTGGGAACTTAAGACTGTATACAGGGAAACGACTTTCAACTCTACAAAAGGTAAATTTTCTTCTAAAGAGGAAGGAGAGAAATTCCTGGAAACAGTAAAAAATTCAGATTTTACCGTGACCGATGTATCGGCCAAAAAAGGAACAGAAGCTCCTCCCCGCTTGTTCGACCTGACTTCATTGCAGGTAGAATGTAACAAAAAGTTCAGCTACTCGGCCGATATGACCTTGCAGCTTATCCAGTCGCTTTACGAGAAGAAAGTAGCTACTTATCCACGTGTAGATACAACTTTTCTAAGTGATGATATTTACCCCAAATGTCCGAATATTCTTGCCGGACTGAAAGATTATGCAGGTTTTACAGCCCCGTTAGCCGGAAAGAAACTACTTAAATCAAAAAAGTTTTCGATAACTCAAAAGTTACCGACCACCATGCCATTATCCCTACCGGAGTACAGCCTCAGGGACTGACTGACATGGAAAAGCGTGTATTCGATCTGATAGCACGCCGTTTTATCGCTGTATTTTATCCGGACTGTAAATTTTCTACAACTACGGTATTGGGAGAAGTCGATAAAGTGGAATTTAAGGCAACCGGAAAGCAGATTCTGGAACCCGGATGGAGAGTAATTTTTGCCAAAGAACAGCAGGAAGAAACAAAAGAGAATGAAGAAGAACGTGTACTTCCTCTCTTTACCATAGGGGAAAGCGGACCTCATACTCCCGATTTGACGGAAAAATGGACCCAGCCCCCCAAGCCTTATACCGAAGCCACTCTGCTCCGTGCCATGGAACGGCTGGTAAGCTGGTTGACAATGACGAATTGCGCGATGCCCTGAAAGAAAATGGTATCGGCCGTCCGTCTACCCGTGCGGCTATCATCGAAACACTTTTCAAGCGTCACTACATCCGCAAGGAAAGAAAAAATCTGATTGCTACTCCAACAGGAGTGGAACTGATACAGCTTATTCACGAAGAGTTGCTAAAATCGGCAGAGTTGACCGGTATATGGGAAAAGAAACTTCGTGAGATAGAACGCCGCAGTTACGATGCCGCTACATTTCTTACCGAACTGAAACAGATGGTAACAGAAATTGTATACAGTGTACTTCGTGACAATACAAACCGCCGGGTAACTATCATGCCCGAAGATGCACCCGAAAAAGGAACTCCGCAAGCAAAAACAAAGAAGAACAGCTCTTCGAAAACAAAATCATCGGATACCGAAAATGATGCATCTCCAGCTAAACCTAAACGTACACGTAAAGCGAGTGGCAATACCAATAAAGAGAAAACACCTCAGGCTGAAACTCTTTTTCGGTATCAACAGAAGGTAACGAAATAAAAGGAGATGAAATAATAGGTACCCTCTGCCCACTCTGCGGCAAAGGCATATTATCAAAGGGAAGACTTCCTACGGGTGTTCGGAATGGAAAAATGGATGTACTTTCAGAAAACCATTTTAAGATTTTCCGGCAAATAACCGCTACGTATACGCCATTCCTGTGGATAAAGATTGTTGGCACGATTTCCGATGTTCTTTACAAAACCCAAAGGGACATCCTGATATGCTACCAAAACATATCCACGGGGTACTCCTGCATCCAGTACAACCGCTTCTTTTCTTAAATAGGCAATAGCCTGTTCGTACGTCAGGTTTGCTACGGGGAAACAGTCTTCACAGCGCCTTGTCGACATAGCCAGCGAATGGTCGGGAATACAATCCTTCCCTTTCAGCTCGGCTACCGTTACTCCGGCATGCAAGACTTTCAAAGTAGACTTTATCATTTCATACAAATCCTGATATGCTACAGGAAAAACCGTTACGATATTGTTATCTACTGTCCATAAATAGTCTTCCGGACGGTTTACCCATGCCTTAACATCCTTCGGACATGCCACCGTCTGTCCACCGGCTTTCTGTCCTTTTTTCTTTTTATCTTTTTTCAGACGCTTTCCCATACAGTCTGAGGAACTTAACGTATCATCTTCATTCTTACGAAGCACAGCCAGAAATAATCCCTCTCCTACCGTACGGTGAGGCAGAAAGCGATATACCGGAAACTCGCCACCGGTCAGATTCCCTGTAATGTTCCATTCCTCACCAACCGCAACAGGAAGAATTTCAGCTCCCAGTTCACGGGCAATCCATGACACATTATCTTCGTTCTCTTCACGGTTATATGTACATGTACTATAAATCAAGAAACCTCCCGGTTTCAGACAAGGCCAGATATCTGTCAGAATACAGCGCTGCCGCTGCCAGCAGATATCGACATTTCCACACTCCACTCGTCTACCGCTACCGGATCTTTGCGGAACATCCCTTCTCCGGAGCAAGTACATCAGTCAGAATCACATCAAACACAGCTTGCAGTGGAGCAAAATCAGCCGGATCATTATTCGTAACAACGACTCCTTCATCTCCCCATTTTATCAGATTTTCTGCCAATACCTGAGAACGGTTTCTCATAACCTCATTGGCTACCAGCATACTGCCTTCAGGCAAAACCGAACGGGCCAGTGTAGATTTTCCTCCCGGAGCAGCACAAAGATCGAGCATGACAACAGGCTCGTGTACATACTGGCGCAAAGCCTGTTCCACAAACATGGAAGATGCTTCCTGCACATAATAACTTCCGGCATGAAACAAGGGATCGAAAGTAAACGTAGGACGTGTACTCAGGTAATATCCAGTTTCGCACCAGGAATAGAAGTACTTTCTGCAGGAACAGACTTACATTTATTCCGGTTCAAGCGAATACTTACGGGAGTATCATGCTGTAAAGCTTCAGCTAATTTTTCAAACTGTTCTTCTCCCATCAAACTGCGGGTACGTGTAACAAAATCGGAAGGAAGGTTCATATAAATAATGTGTTCGATATGGTTTTCGTGCTGCAAAAATAAGATAAATAGCATTTTCCCCCAAGATATTTTCTATACCTTTGCAAATAAAAATAAAGAAACTCATTCTAATGAAACAATATTTAGACTTACTACAACGCATCCGCACGGAAGGTGTCAAGAAAGAAGACCGTACCGGAACTGGTACGATTAGTGTATTCGGACATCAGATGCGCTTTAATCTGGAAGAAGGTTTTCCGCTGGTAACAACCAAAAAGCTCCATTTGAAATCGATTATCCACGAACTACTCTGGTTCCTGAAAGGTGATACCAATGTAAAATATCTACAAGAAAACGGTGTACGTATCTGGAATGAATGGGCCGACGAAAATGGCGACCTGGGACATATTTATGGCTATCAGTGGCGTTCATGGCCCGATTATGAAGGAGGATTCATCGACCAGATTTCGGAAGCAGTGGAAACCATCAAGCACAATCCTGATTCAAGACGAATCATTGTCAACGCATGGAATGTGGCCGACCTGAAGAACATGAATCTTCCGCCTTGCCACATGTTTTTCCAGTTCTATGTAGCCAACGGACGCCTGAGCCTGCAAATGTATCAACGTAGTGCTGATTCGTTCCTCGGAGTGCCGTTCAATATTGCTTCGTATGCCTTACTGTTGCAAATGATGGCTCAGGTTACCGGATTGAAGGCAGGAGATTTTATACATACGATAGGTGATGCACACATCTACCTGAATCATCTGGAACAGGTGGACTTACAGCTTACCCGCAGCCCTCGTCCACTGCCTCAGATGCTTCTGAATCCGGATGTAAAAAATATCTTCGATTTCAAATACGAAGATTTCGACTGGTAAACTACGATCCGTGGCCTCACATTGCAGGAAAAGTATCTGTTTAACCCATATAATCAAACATAAAAATATGCTGTCGATTATCGTTGCTATCAATAAAAACAGAGGAATCGGATTCGAAAACAAACTGTTGTATTGGCTGCCCAATGACCTGAAACGCTTCAAGGCGCTTACTACCGGACATACCATCATCATGGGTAGAAAGACTTTCGAATCACTGCCCAAAGGCGCCTTGCCCAACCGCCGCAACATCGTGCTGAGCCGTAGCTGCCACGATTTTCCCGGTGCTGAATGTTTTCATTCACTGCAAGAAGCTTTGGAACAATGTAAAGAGGAAGAAGAAGTATATATTATAGGAGGAGCAAGTCTGTATGCCGAAGCGCTGCCTCTTGCCGACAAGTTAAACATTACCGAAATAGAGGATTCAGAAAAGAAAGCCGACGCATTTTTCCCTCCCATCAATTCCGAAGAATGGAAAGAAGTACAACGAGAAAGCCATTCTACCGACGAAAAGCATGAATATGCTTATCACTTTGTAGATTACGAACGTATCTAAAACAATAAATCCCCGCTTCACCGGCGGGGATTATCTTTTTTATCTCTTCTTTTTGAAAAAGTCTTTCATCAGTTGTGCACAGTCATCGGCAAGAATACCTTTTACTACCACCGTCTTGGGATGTAAGGCATCGGGAGCATATCGCTGATAACCTCTTTTTTCATCTTCCGCACCGAATACCAGTTTACCCGTCTGTGCCCAAGCAATCGCTCCAGCACACATTACGCAAGGTTCTACCGTCACATAAAGTGTACACTCATTCAGATACTTGCCACCCAAAGTATTGGCAGCAGCCGTAATAGCCTGCATCTCCGCATGTGCCGTCACATCGTTCAGGGTTTCCGTCAGGTTATGCGAACGCGCAATGATACGGTCGCGACAAACAACAACTGCTCCCACAGGGACCTCTCCCCTGTCGGCAGCTTTCTGCGCCTCAATCAAGGCCTGCTTCATATAAAAAACATCATCAGCCATAAACTTATCTGCGCATATCGTGTTCCTTAAACAAAGTAGGGTAATCGTCCTCCATATTCTGATGAATGAATGCCAATATCGTTTCACGAAGCCAGCGCGCCTTGTTCTTTATCTGGTAAGTTTCCAGATAACGGTCTACAATCTGCACTTCTTCTTCACTCATCAAACACACCATCCGCCGTTTGCGTGGCGGAACCGATGGAGGTACCTTTTTTCTTTTTTTCCGTTATTCATCATTGCAAATACAAAATTAGTACACTTCAACCAAATACAAAACAGAAAATGCGTATTTTTGCAAAAAACAAAATGGCTAAACACAATGAACTAGGGAAAGAGGGGGAAAACGCTGCTGCCGAATACTTAATGAGCAAAGGATATAGCATCCGTCACCGCAACTGGCATTCCGGCAAGAGAGAACTGGATATTGTTGCACAAAAAGACGGTGAACTGATTGTCATTGAAGTAAAAACCCGGCGAAACGAAGAGTTCGGCAAGCCTGAAGAAGCTATCACCGACCGGAAAATAAGAAATATCATCATTTCGACTGATACATATATCAAAAGATTCGAAATAGACCTTCCGGTCCGCTTCGATATTATTACAGTAACGGGCACAGAACCTCCCTTTCATATAGAACATATCCAAGAGGCATTTCTGCCTCCCGTTTGGTAAAATTGTAAAAACAGAAAGTTTAAAAGCTATGGATATAGAAGCACTCCATCAATATTGCTTAAGCAAAAAAGCCGTAACAGAATGTTTCCCTTTCGATGAAACAACCCTTGTATTTAAAGTGGTAGACCGCATGTTCCTGCTGGTTGACCTGGAACATCCAGACTGTGTCAGCATGAAATGTAATCCGGATTATGCCATCGAACTGCGCGAACATTATAACGGAATAGAAGGAGCTTATCATTTCAATAAAAAGTACTGGAATCAGGTCGCCTTAAACAGTGATGTGCCCGACAGCCTCATCCGCGAGCTGATAGATCATTCGTACGAAGAAGTCGTCGGGAAGTTCACGAAAAAACAACGTGATGTTTTCAATAAAATATCAGCAAGTTTTCAGGAAAATATCAGCATATTTTCCGAGCATCTTCCAGAACCTATTTTTTTACATGAAACCACCTCGACAAACAGTTATCTGGACGAACTGTGCAACAATTCTTCCGTAGAAGAACTGACCAGCGTTTATACCGATTTTCAGACAGCCGGACGAGGACAGAGAGGCAACAGCTGGGAGTCGGAAGACGGAGCAAACCTGCTTTTCAGCTTCGTACTTTATCCCGACTTTCTGGAAGCCCGGAAGCAATTCTATCTTTCACAGATTACAGCCCTCGCACTGCAAGAAGTTTTATCGCAATACACCGACGGAATCCGCATCAAGTGGCCCAACGATATTTACTGGAAGGACAAAAAAATATGTGGTACACTGATAGAAAACGACCTGACAGGCATACACATCAGTCGTTCTATTTCGGGGACAGGAGTCAATCTGAATCAGGAGCGTTTTATAAGTGACGCCCCCAATCCGGTATCGCTTTTCCAGATAACCGGACAACGCTACGACCGTAAGGAAATACTTCATCAATTGATGGAGCGTGTGGCTCACTACTACACACTTCTGAAAAACGGAGAAACCGAATTGATTGCCTCACGCTATCAGGACGTGCTTTACCGTAAAGAAGGTTTCTATCCCTACACAGATAAAGACGGAAGTTTCCGCGCCCGCATCTGTGGAATTGAGCCATCCGGAGCTTTGATTCTGGAAGACGAAAGCGGGAAAAGAAGAGAATATATGTTTAAAGAAGTATCTTTCGAATTATAACTTCAGCACATGTCACCAACCAGCCAGCGAATACTGCATATAGCCATACCATCTATTATTTCAAATATCACAGTACCTCTTCTAGGACTGATAGACGTAACCATTGTAGGACATCTTGGTTCGGCTTCTTACATCGGAGCCATAGCCGTAGGAGGCATGCTGTTCAATATGATTTACTGGATATTCGGTTCCTGCGGATGGGAACAAGCGCCTGACGGCACAAGCCTACGGAGCACACGATCTGAAGGAGGTAACCCGCATCCTGCTGCGTTCTACTGGTATCAGCCTGATGCTGGCACTAGCTCTTCTCATCCTGCAATATCCGATACGTCTGATAGCTTTTGAACTGATCGACACAAGCGCCGAGGTACAACAACTTGCCACGCTGTATTTCCATATCTGTATCTGGGGAGCACCTGCACACTGGGATTGTATAGTTTCTCAGGATGGTTTATAGGTATGCAAAACTCACGCTTCCCGATGTTCATTGCCATTACACAGAATATCGTAAACATAGTTGCCAGTCTGCTTTTCGTATTTGTATTCGGCATGAAAGTGGAAGGAGTTGCCCTGGGAACCCTCATTGCACAGTATGCCGGACTTTTCATGGCTTATCTGCTCTGGCTGCGTTATTACCGTCCTTTACGAAAATACATCAGCCGTAAGCAACTCTTTACTCATGATGCCATGAAACGTCTGTTTCAGGTGAACCGGGATATATTCCTGCGTACACTCTGCCTGGTGGCCGTTACAGTATTCTTCACATCAACCGGAGCTGCATTCGGCGATGTTGTTTTGGCTGTCAATACATTGCTGATGCAATTGTTTACGTTATTCTCTTACATCATGGATGGATTTGCCTATGCAGGCGAAGCGTTGACCGGAAAATATATAGGAGCCGGAAACAGGCAGGAATTACAACGCACTATCCGTCATTTGTTTGGCTGGGGAATTGCCTTATCGCTAGCCTTTACTCTGCTGTATGGCATAGGAGGAAAAGAATTTCTAGGTTTGCTTACAAACGAACAATCGGTTATCTCTGCGTCGGGGGATTATTTCTACTGGGTACTTGCCATCCCTCTTGCAGGATTTGCAGCATTTCTGCTAGACGGTATCTGCATCGGAGCCACTTCCACCCATATCATGCTGAAAGCGATGGTTGTAGCTTCGGGAAGCTTTTTCCTGATTTATTACAGCCTGCATAACGTATTGCATAACCATGCGCTATGGCTGGGATTTATCGTTTATCTGGCATTGCGTGGCATCATGCAGGCACTATTGCTTAATTCTTCCAGTCTTCGTACTGCCAGATGATGCCTTTTTTCTGCTGCTTTCCGATACCAGAACAAAGCTTTTTCCATATCCGGTGTACCTGTCCATCCTTCCTCGTAGGCTTGTCCGATACGATAAAGCGCATAGATATCTTCCGATTTTCTATATGCCTCGAAAGCCAGAGGAAGAGATGACGGCAGCTCGCCGCACCCTTTTCTGTATAAATCTCCCAAATTAGTAGGGGCATACAAATGGCTCCCTGAAGATAAGCCTGCTTGAACCAATACTCTGCCTTCAGTCCGTCGCGTCCAACACCGATACCTTCCTGATAAATGGTTCCCAAATCATTCAAAACGACTCCTGCAACTTCCCTGCCCGACTGATAGTCTTCACCCAGTTTAAGCAGCATCTCCGTATCTTCACGAGAATAACTTTCCCACGTTTCCGCTCCGTCAATTTGCCACGATTTCACCCTGCCTATCGATATATGCTGGGGAACGTCAACTTCCGTTTCCAGGTCTTCCCGATTACGGTCTTCTTCCAGTTCTGCATCTGTCGCCTGAGGAAGCAAGCCATTTCTCATGATATACTGTATGTAGCCATAAATCCGCGGAGTTGAAGAATGCAGATTAACCCATATTGTGCCAGCAAGTCTAAGGAAATATATCCTACACCCTCCAACGGAAATCCCACATAATAGCGGGAAACACAGACAAGGCGGACTTAACATAGCGACCTCTTCCCCGATGGAGTCTTCAATCCAGGACTCATCGTATACACGATAAGCTGTTCGACCTGCCGATTCGGGAATAGCCAATGATTCATGATTGAGATGCTGACATAAGCAATCGGCCAGATATGGAAAGAATTTATAATCGCTATAAGAAGCAAGTCCGTCTATCATAACTTCATATTCATCCGGACCTTCTGCTATGACAAACAAAGTAGTGGAAATCCCCGGACGGCTGAAATAGTAATAAGAACGTTCTTCATCATACCCTTCAAACTCAAAACGCACAGGAACATCCAGTTCATGCAAAAAAGCATCCAGATTCAACCTTTCCGACGAATGTATACAGACCGATCTCATGCTTTTTCTTCCTCCTCAGTACCATCCAACAGATATTCTTTTCGGAACATATCGAGGAACAACAAAAACAAAGAAACCAGCAACGGACCAAAAATAATTCCCATAAAGCCAAAAATAGGCAGTCCGGCAACTACACCAAAAATCGTAATGAGCGGATGGATGTTTGCCATTTTCTTCTGAAGGAGAAAACGGATCAGATTATCACACTGGGAAATTATAATACCTCCATATCCCAAAAGGATAAGCGCATTGATCCATTCGCCCATTATCAGGAAGTAAATGGATACGGGAATCCAGATTAAGGCAGTACCTACCAATGGAATAATAGAAGCAAAGGCTGTAAGCAAAGCTGTCAGATAAGGATTGGGAGCATCACATAATAAATATCCTCCTAACGAAATAATTCCTTGTATAACAGCCAGCAATGGTATACCTATCGCATTAGAACGAACCATCAGCTGAATTTTATTCAACACTTCACGCTTATTGCTTTCTTCAAAGGGCATGATCGTAGATACATAATGTTCCATTTTCCGACCTTCCCAAAGCATGAAAAACATCAACATAATAGCAACAGCCAAGTTTACAATAAGATCACTTACACCTGTCATGATTTTCTGGCCAATAGACGATGCCTGTACAACCATAAATGACAAACTTTTCTCCGACAGCAAATCGAATCCCGTACGTTCTTCGATGATGTCAATAACCTGATGAGCCGGCTGGATAATGGCCTGAGTATCGAAATGCATTCCTGAAATCTGACTTACAATAGCCCAACTGAACAGCGACACCGGAATCAGAATAAAAAGTGTAACGCCGATAGTTATCATCCACACAGCCAGCAAAGGTTTATCTTCGTCTGAAGCCAAGTTGGAAAAGTTACGCAACAAAATATATAAAGTAAATCCTCCTAATATCCCGTTCATAAAAGGCTGAGCCTGACGAAATAACAATATTCCTAACCCTATGATGAAAATAATTAGAGAATATTTCCAGTATTGTTCTTTCATACCTAATAAGTTCCGTTTTTAGTTTGTAATAAATATATTGTATGCTTGGGGCAAAGTTACGGAAATATACTTATCAGCAAGTGATTTACAATTGAATTTTCAATGAAAAATTACCGGAAATTAATATTCTGAGAGCCTTGTTACTTTATCTGCTTAATTCCAACAAAATCCCTGTAATAAATTATACCTAGTACGATTTTCAAATCATGAAACAACTTTAAACAAACAAGAGTGATACCATGAACAAAAAGGTCGTTTATGGTAACCGTCATATATACTTCCCAGCATAAAACAAACGTCCCATAAACGACCCGGCATTGACAATCAACATATAGTCAAATGCCTCAACCACTTAAAAAATACCTAATACCTAGATATTTTTTTCAACATTTTTATTCTAATCCAACTTCATCGACAAAAATGAAAGCAGGTCGGCCGCTTCCCCAATGCCATGAAGGAATCTTATATTCCGGCTTCGCTATAATCTTAATATAACGCGCACTTACTGTATCAAAGTCCACTTCATGTTTGTAAATACCATTTTTATCTTTTGATGTGACAGCCGGATAATCGACAGTCTTTAATTCTTTATAGATTTTACCATCGGCAGATGACAATACAGAAATACTTCTTACGTCCAGGATTTCTTCACCAATCTCTACATAAGTACGTACCCAAGCTTTATGGACAGAGGTTTCTTGTTTCAAATCGACAACCAGCTCCATGTCATTTTTGTTAAAATGACAATCCACCTGCCAGTTCTGTACTTTAGGTGTTCCAGTCAA
>ENA-OQHA01000283-OQHA01000283.1-human-gut-metagenome-genome-assembly--contig:-NODE-283-length-26738-cov-3.529142_pt1 | contig 26738 bp, 29 predicted proteins | sample MGYA00242558_ERZ504707 | MGnify/ENA primary metagenome ERZ504707 (study PRJEB26092, sample SAMD00036197) | human gut metagenome | host: Homo sapiens | study: EMG produced TPA metagenomics assembly of...
ATCACGCCGTTGGCGCCGAATGCGGCTGCGGAACGGATGACCGCGCCCAGATTCTGCGGATCGGTGACGCCGTCCAGTGCGATGAACAGCGGACGTGCCGCAATGCGTGCGCTTGCGGAGTTGGCCGCTTCCATGGCGCGGGACTTCTTGTCAGCGCGTTCCACCAGCTCGGCGAGCGAGGAATACTGGAACGCTGCGCCTTCATCACCACGCCCTGATGGTTGGAGGAGCGTGCGATACGGTCCATTTCCAGTCGGTCGGCTTCCATGAGGTTCAGTCCGTGAATACCGGCGAGACGAATGATTTCGCGCGTGCGATCGTCGTGCTCGATGCGTGCGGCCACATACAGCGTGCTCGCGGGCACGCCGCAGCGCAACGCTTCGAGAACGGCGTTGCGACCGATGACGAGATCGTCGGATTCTGAGCTGAACTTTGCCGCGCGACGGCGTGCCGCCAGTCGCGGATCAGCCATCTTACGACGATTGGTAGCCTGCTTTTCCTTGTAAGCCTTGTGATATACGCGATCTTCGGCCTTGGGGGTCGGTCCCTTGCCCCTCAGCGCGTTACGATGCTTTCCACCCGACCCCTTGGTCGGTCCTTTTTTCATTGCCATAGTTGTCCATTCTCCCAGCACCCCGGGAAAAGGCTACTGGCGTCGCGTCCGCTCGATATTGCTCGATATGATGGCAAGAATGGAGAAGAACAAAGAGATTTTCGGATTGCCCCTCATGTTCTGGGGCTTGTGGGTCACGCTGCTTATCCTGTGGATGGGCCGCTTCGTCACGTCATTCCTTTCCATGTATCTGGTGTCTGACATGCATGTCAGCGCGGGCGTGGCCGGCACCATCGTCTCCATGTACGGTTTCGGCGGCATCTTCGGCTGCTGTATGGCGGCGCGCTGTCCGACCGCTTCGGCCGCCCGGCGATGATCGTCATCGGCAATCTCGGCTCCGCCGCGATGCTGGTCCTGCTGGCGTTCATCGGCAATCCGTGGATCATGGCGATCGCGCTGCTGGTCTACGGCGCATCTCATCCATGCCGACGCCCGCGGTCGCGGCGTACGTGCCGACGTGGTGCCGTTCCGCAAACAGAAGCGCGCGTATTCGCTGCAGACGTGGGCCGCGAATTTCGGCTTCGCGATCGGCCCGATCATCGCCAACCAGTTGGTGAAGATCTCCTATGCGCTGATGTTCTACGCGGAAGCCGCGGTGCTGGTGTTCGCCACGATCTTGATGATCGTGTTCTTCAAGGAAGTCGGGCTGGGCAAGCGCCCACGGGGCGAGGTCGCGCCGGCGCGGGCGTCGCAAGCCGCGGAATCAGCTGCGGGAAATGCCGTGGAACATGCTGTGAAACAAACCGGCGAATCGCAGCGGCCGCAGCGGTTCTCCGTATGGCGCAGCTATCGTCGCGCATGCGCCGACGGCGCGCTGATGTCGATGGTGGTGCTGATGTTCCTGTACACGCTGGCGTATTACCAGATCGTCAGCGGCCTGCCGATTTCCATGACGCAGATCGGCCTTGGCACGGATGAATATTCCAGTCTGCTGACCATCAACGGCGGTCTGCTGTGTCTGCTGCAGATTCCCGCGATCGGTCTGTTCCAGCGGATGAGCAACACCCGAGTGCTGGTGCTCGGCATGTCCATCACGGCGGTCGGATACGCGTTCCAGATCGGCGCGAATTCGTGGGTGGCGTTCGCAATCGCGACCGTGCTGTGGACGCTTGGCGAGCTGGGCACGTTCCCGATTGCCGCCACAACGGTGGCGAACATCGCGCCAAAGGATGTGCGCGGCACCTACCAAGGGTTATACAACCTGGTGTGGTCGCTGTCGAACGCGTTCTCGCCGTTGGTCGGAGGCTGGATTCTCAACGCGTTCGGCAGCCGTGTGCTGTGGATCTGCTGCACGGTGATGTTCGTCATCGTGGCAATCGGCTTCTACGTGACGCGCGGCCCACGCGAACGCGCCGCCGCCCGCAATCTCGCTGTTGAGGAGGGGTAGCCGGCGTACGTGAAAAGCGGGAGGCCGCGATTCCGTTTGGAACCGCGGCCTCCCGCTATGTGATTTAAGGATTGGAAAGAAGAGGGGCGAGGTGCTGTGGCGCCTGCGCCTTGCCTCCCGTCTAGGAAGCGGTCTTACTTGTTGAGGACCTTCTTGAAGAGGTCGGAGGAAGCCTTGGCGAGTGCGAACTGGCCGAAGCCCGGATCGATGGAAGCGAGGTTGGCGTTGATGACCTGGTTGAAAGTGTTGTTCTTCATGATGTTTCCTTTCGTTCGGCTTGGCGGCGCGTATCTGTTTTCTTGTCCATTCCTCTGGCCGCTGCCGTAAGTCTGTGTTTGTTGTCTATTTTCTTTTCTTCGTTCTTCTGTTGTGCCTTCATCTTACGTCGGGCAAGTCGACAATGTCATGCGACGATCGTCACTTCTTTTGTAAAATCATCGGCTAATCTTGAAGAAAAAGTAACGTTCGCTGAAAATTGGCGGACGCATCTTATAGTCCATATTCTTTGCGTCTCTTGTTGGCTTTGATGTAAGCGTCACTATCGGAACGAATGCCAACGACGATGATGGTCATGATTCCATTTCGCAGTAACGGTTTGTAAACAACGCGAATGCCGATATCCCTGAATTTGATTTTGCAAAGCCTGGAAAGTTTCGTTCGTTCGGCATTGCGTAACGGTTTGCCATACCCGCCTTGCGAGGTGGGCAGTGGGTTTGTGCGAACTTTCTCGATTCCCTTGAGTACTTGGATTTGCTCGGCTTTGCCGAGTTTGCGCATGTCTTTCTTGGCTTCGTCAAGCCATTCAACTTGCCAGTTCATGCGAGTTCCGGCTCAGGTGCCTCGGCGAGGTCGCTTGGGGAAATGCCGAGATCGAGCATGACCTCTTCGTTGCTGATAGTTGTGCCAGTACTGTTGTCGAGTCTTTTTTCGGCAAGAAGCAAGTCTTCGTTGTCTTCGATTCGTTCCATGAGAGCGCGATAGTTTTCGATATTCATGAGAACGTAGGACGGCTTGTTTCGTTTGATCAGAATGACTGGATTGTGGTCGGCCCGCTGCAACAATGCGGAAGTACGACCATTGCTGAGCTCGCTGATTGGAGCAAGGTCATCGAGTATGTCAAGTGCGCTTGCCATGATAAACCTTTCTTAAAACCGAATTTCATACCCAATTATATACCAGTATTAATACCAAGATTCATGGTTGTGCGACTTTGAATCTTGGTATAAAAAGCGATTTCGCTATGGAAAGGGCACCGAGCTGTTGCTTGGTGCCCCTGGGAAAACAGAGATAATCAGACTTACGGCCCGCGCCGCAAAAAATTACTTGCGCTTGGACTTGCCGAAGGTGAACGCACGTACGATCGCGACGATGCCGATCGCCACAAGCGCGCATCCGCCGAACAGGATCAGCCAGGTCGTGGAGCTGACGGGGGAGAACAGCACGATGAAGCCGGCGACGATCGACAGCAGTGCGTAGATTACGGCCCATGCGGAGCTTGGCATGCGCCACGATTCCACGAGCGCCATCACGCCTTCCAGCATCCAGCCGAGACCGACCACCATGGTGATGAGCACGGCGAGTGTGGCTCCGGAAAGCGCCGCGTTTTTCAGCATGACCACACCGCCGACAGACAGCATCAGGCCGATCAGAATGTCAAGCACGCGCCATCCTCCCGGAAGCCCGAGTTCCACGATTGCGGTCACAATGCGGACCACACCGGAAACCACGAAGTATGCGCCGAGCGCGATTGCGGCGACCTTCAGTGTGGCACCGGGCCAAATCAGCAGTGCCAGGCCGAGAATGACGGCGGCGATGCCGAGTACCGCATACGTGCCGCGGATCGCGTTCTTTGCCTTCTTCGGGAGCCATTCCTCCATGAGCTTGAACGGGCTGATCGGCTGCCAATTGTTGGTGCCGTTGTCAGCGTCGGATTGGCTGTTCTGCTGTCCGTATGGTTGGCCGTACGGCTGACCGGTGGTGTAGCTCGCGTAGAAGAAGCCGTTCTGGTTGGGATTCGGGTTGGCGTTGGGACCGTCGAAGTAGCATGGGGTCTGAGGCTCGCTTTGATACGGATTGCCCGAATTGTTGGGATTGCCGCCCTGCTGCTGGGATTGCGATTGCTGGTTTGGTGCGTATGCCCCGTATTCCGGCTGCCTTGCGGCTGCTGTTCGTTGCTGCCATTTTGATTCGGATTGTTCGCATACGGGTTGTTCATTGCGTCGCTCATGATGGCCCCTTTCCTGGAAGAGCGTGCTTCGTGACGCTCGGACGCGCGCGAATTTGCCCGCCTGCGCTCGAACGTTTCGGAAGTTCTGCCCTCATTCTAGGCAATCCGTCTAATTTAAGCCATCAACAAAATCCCCCTCATCGTCCATTTTGATGGTCTGATCGCATGTTTTTTCCGAATTGTCGCACGATCTTGCGAAATCGTGAGACAGAACTGCGAATCGTGAGGCCGAAAGTCAACTTGCGGCACAACGAATGCCTCCCGATCCTTGAAATCAAGAATCGGGAGACATTTCGCACGTAGGAATCGACTGAATCCTTGAAACTAGAACAGGTCGAGGGCTACGTCGAGGTTGAGCGGCTGGTCGGCGGGCAGCTGATACTGCTCGTGCACCGGGCTCATCCAGGAATCGTCGCCGCCGACACCCATCTGAGCGGCGAGCACGCGCAGGAACATGTGCTTCGGCTCCGGCAGCTCGTCCTGATGCAGCGCCTCCTCAAGCATCGTGCTCGAATACGGCAGCAGGCTCATCGCAAACGCTTCGTAACGCCGGTTTCAGTATTCGCAGTCTGGCTCACGCGCAAGCCATGACCAGAATCGTCCGTAATCTCAGCCCAACGCACGTCCTCATGGTTGCCGGTTTCCTGCGGCAGCAGATACGGCGCGCGATCGCGGAAGGCGTTCGTATCCCAAATGCCCAGCTTCGCATGCTTGCGGTCGGCATACGTTTCCTCCGGCCTACGCCATAGAATCGCAGATTCGAATACTCGACCGGCAGCATCCATTCAATGCCGAACGCCGGAATCGTCGGCAGATCGCCGTCCTTTTCACCCGGATATGCAACATGCAGATCGACGTGGCCAAGCACATCGGCAACGTAACGAATGGTGACCTTCGTGCGCTGCGCAATCGCAAGCTCATACGTGTAAGTGACGGAAACTGCGGTTTCGCCGAGCGGCTCAACCTTCGTATCAACGCAACGCGCATACTTCCGGCAACCGCCCACTGCGCACGCTCGAACGCATGGCCCGCGCCGCGATCATTGTCGGTCAGCGCACGGAACGTGGTGATCAGCGGCTTGCGCAACACGAATTCGCGCTCGCCAAGCTTGTACGACACCATGCCGCCCTGTGCAAGGGAGAACAGGGCTTCACGGCCCGCACTGCGTGCGCCGATATTCCAGCGGCCCAAGGTGATCGCTCCATCGGAAGTGGTGTTAACTGCATCGCCCGCAGAGACGTTCTTGCCACCCGCAACCACGCACTGGCCGAACGAAAGCTCATACCCAGCCGGAGCCCAATCGCAAGCGGAAGTCAACTGCTGGGACGCCTCCAAAACCAGTTCCTGCGCACCTGCGCGGTAATCGTCGATCGGCCAATCGATCTCAACATGCTCGCTTGTACCTGCGGCAACGTCGAAGCGGCGCGAAGAAGACCAAACCGGCTTGCCATCAGCCAAAATACGCAACACAAACGTGGAATCAGCCGTCGAAACAAACAGATTGTCGTTGATGATCGTGATGCCGGAAGCATCGACGGTCATATGCACGTTCGCGTACAGCTGCTTGACGTCCTGCGCCTTCGGCGACGGCGTGCGGTCGGCGAACACAATACCGTCTCCGGCAAACTCGTAATCGCTCGGACGATCGCCGAAATCGCCGCCGTAGCAGAGACGTTCATCGCCATCGGGCAAGCGCACAAGAATCGCCTGATCAATGAAATCCCAAATAAATCCGCCCTGATATTGCGGATAGCGTTCCAAAGCCGTGTATTCGTCCATGTTGCCGACGGAATTGCCCATGGCGTGCATGTATTCGCAGGAAATATACGGCTTCTTCGGATCGGACTTGAGATATTCCTCGATTTCGTCGGCGTGCGCGTACATGCGGGTTTCGATGTCGGTCACGTCGTCATACTTGCGATTGTGGGTCACGCCCTCGTAGTGCACTGGTCGGTTCGGGTCGAGTTCGTGCACGTGGACGCTCATCGCGCGGAACACGTCTCCCGCATACGATTCGTTGCCAAGCGACCAGATGACTACGGAAGCATGGTTGTAGTCGCGCTTCATCATGCTGTTCACACGGTCCACGCACGCGCCCTCCCATTCGGGCTTGCTGCCCGGAACGGCGGAATCCTCGGTGACCACGTCTCCCGGCAGGCACCAGCTGCCGTGCGTTTCAAGATTGGTTTCGTCGATCAGGTAGATGCCGTATTCGTCGCACAGGTCGTACCAGTATTCCTGGTTGGGGTAGTGCGAGGTGCGGATGGCGTTGATGTTGTGCCTCTTGCAGAACGTGATGTCGTCGATCATGTCTTGCCTGGTGATGGCGCGGCCGCGCTTCGCGTCGAATTCGTGGCGGTCGGCGCCCTTGAAGACCACGCGCTTGCCGTTGAGCTTCATGATGCCGTCTTCGATGCGGAAGCGACGGAAGCGACGCGCTGCGTTGCGGTTTCAACGATCGCGCCATCATGGCCGATCACCACAACTTGCAGTTCGTACAGTGCCGGGCTCTCGGCGCTCCACGGCTTGACGTCCAACGAGCCGGAAACGATGCCGGTTTCGTCGGATGCGCCAATGCGGTTTCCCACACCACATTGCCACTCAAATCCTTCAGCGTCGCCGACACGGTGGCGGCATTCTTCGCATTGCGCACCGCGAGTAGCGCGTCGAGCGAACCGGTGGCGGTTTCCGGATTCCAATCCGCTTCGACCTTCATATCTTCAATGTGCACATGCGGCTGTGCGGCGAGTTCCACGGAACGGAACAGGCCGTGCAAACGCCAGTAATCCTGATCTTCCAGCCAGGATGCGCTTGCGTATTCGTAGCAGGCGACGGCCACGACGTTTCGCCGTCGTGCAACGCTTCGGTGATATCGAATTCGTTCGGGGTGTAGCCGTCTTCGCCGTAGCCGACGAATACGCCGTTGACCCACACGTAGATCGCGGTGGCCATGCCGTGGAACGTGATGCTGACGGTGCCGCCATTTTGACGGGCCGCATCAAGACGCTCGGCGACGGTGAACGTGCGGCGATACAGTGCCACATGGTTGGTTTCGGGAACGTTCGGCTCCTGCGGATTCTCATGGCCGTCCCACGGGTACTGAATATTCACGTACTTGTGGTTCATGTATCCCGCGTTCTGCAGGTGGGAGGCACGTCGATGCGGCCGAAAGCGGAATCGTCGAAATCCTCGGCTGCGAACGGCTCTTCCTCAAGATCGATGTCGGAGGCCTGCACCATTTCCACGCGCCATTCGCCGTCGAGGCTTTGCTTCAAATCGCTCGGCTCGCCGATCGCGGGAATGTGAGAAAAGGTCACGTGATTGGAATGTGCCGGCGTGCGATTCACTGCGAACACCGTGGGGTCGGTGAGCCACGCGGCGGATGCGGTGGTGATCTTATCTGCCATGATTTCCTCGTTTCCGAAACATAACTTCGTTGTTGATGTAGGTTTAGTTGGTGTGTACTTTTGTGTACTCAGAGTAATAAACTCTTTTACTAGCATGGTAAACGTTGTTTACTTAAATTGCAAATCTGCGTGTTGCGTTATTTGCAACTGAATTTACTTATATGGCGATAGGTGACGGCAAATGGCGGTAGTAATCATGATTGCAGATGTCGGTATTTGATAATCGTAAGAACTGCGATTGCGACACGCCGTTTGGGGGCTTTGTTTACTAAGGAATTTTACTTTTGATAGTAAACAACGTATACTCAATTTTCGAGGTCAACGGGTGATCTCATCAAAATCTTCTAAGGAGAAGAGATAATGAGCAATACGACCACTACTGCGAACGGCACGGCTCGTCGCGGAAAGCTCGGCCAGCGCGTAGCGTACGCGTGCGGCAACCTTGGCCAGTCCGCGTTCTATAACGCACTGAGCACCTACTTCGTCGTCTATGTGACGAGCTCCTTGTTCGCTGGTGTCGATAAAGGCGTCGCCACCAAGCTGATCGGCATCATCACCGGCCTGGTCGTGGTGATCCGTATCGCGGAGATCTTCATCGACCCGCTGCTGGGCAACATCATCGACAACACCACCACCAAGTGGGGCCGTTTCCGCCCATGGCAGTTCCTCGCCGGCGCGATTTCGTCCGTGCTGATCGTGCTAGTGTACACCGGCCTGTTCGGCTTGGTGAACGTGAACACCACGTGGTTCATCGTACTGTTCGTCATCACCTTCATCGTGCTCGACGTGTTCTACTCCCTGCGTGACATCTCCTACTGGGGTATGATCCCTGCATTGAGTTCCGACTCCCACGAGCGCTCCACCTACACCGCACTCGGCTCCTTCACCGGCTCCATCGGCTACAACGGCATCACCGTCGTGGTCATCCCGATCGTCACCTACTTCAGCTGGGTGTTCACCGGTGAGCACGCCGAAAGCCAGTCCGGCTGGACCTGCTTCGGTATTATCGTCGGCCTGCTCGGCCTCTTGACCGCATGGACCGTTGCCTTCGGCACCAAGGAGAACGAGAGCGCCCTGCGCTCCAAGGCCCAGAAGAACGGCAACCCGATCGAAGCCTTCAAGGCCATCTTCCAGAACGACCAGCTGCTGTGGGTTGCCTTGAGCTACCTGCTGTACGCCATCGCCAACGTGGCCACCACCGGCGTGCTGATCTTCCTGTTCAAGTTCATCCTCGACAACCAGGCCGCATACTCCCTCACCGGCGTGATCGCACTGGTCGCAGGCTTGGTTATGGCTCCGCTGTACCCGATCCTGAACAAGCGCATTCCGCGCCGTTACCTGTACATCGGTGGCATGATCTCCATGATCGCCGGCTATGTGATGCTCGGCATCTTCTCCGACAACATCATCATGGTGTTCGTGGCTCTGGTGCTTTTCTACGTGCCGGGTACCCTCATTCAGATGACCGCCATCCTGTCGCTGACCGACTCCATCGAATACGGCCAGCTCAAGAACGGCAAGCGCAACGAGGCCGTCACCCTGTCCGTCCGCCCGATGCTCGACAAGATCGGTGGCGCCATGTCCAACGGCATCGTCGGCATCATCGCCGTGGCCGCTGGCATGACCGGCAATGCGACCGCAGCGACATGACCGCATCCAACATCCACATCTTCAAGATCTGCGCCTTCTACATTCCGCTCGTGCTCATCATCCTGAGCCTGATCGTGTTTCTGTTCAAGGTGAAGATCACTGAGAAGATGCACGATGAGATCGTCAAGGAGCTCGAAGTGAAGCTCGCCAACGGTGAGATCGAAGCCGACGACGCTCAGACCGTGGAAGCCGTCGAGGCGGTTGCCGTGGCTGAAACCGCTGGAACTGCTGGAACCGCGACTCCGGCGGGCCAACCTGAATCCCGATAACTGAACTTCCCCTTCCTTTCCGACAACCAGGGCCGCCTGAAGCACTCCATCCGCTGCAGGCGGCCTTTCATGTCTTTTCGTCTCCTTGCCTCTCATCCCGTCCGGGTTCCTCCACTCACTGGAACAATCTGGACGATAAAAGGCCTGTCAGCGGGAGGATTCCTCCGCTCGCTGGAGGTTTTTGGACAGTACGGGGTGTTTTGCGGTCCGGATTCTTCCAGCGACTGGAGGAATATGGATGCTTGGAGAGTTGCAGACGGGGCGATTCTTCCGGTGGCTGGAGGTTTTTGGACGTTAGCAGGTCTGTTAGCGGGTAGCTTCCTCCACCGACTGGAGGTTTTGGGTCGCTAAGCGTCCGGAGCTATGCTTCGCCGATGAGGGAGCCGCGTTCGTGGATCGTCGGCACCAGTGTGCGGATCACGATGGTGGCCTGTCCGCGCAGGGTGAGATCCTCGCCTTGCCTGCAACGGTGAATTTGCGGCGCCTCCTGATAATCCGTGGTCACGGTGCGGCTGATTTCGTTTTCCATCGCGTCGATGAATTGAGTATTGACGATTTCCGGCGCACCATATACCGAAATGTCGCGCAGATCCAACAATCCTGCCGGTATGGCCATGACGCGCCCGAGCAACGCGCCCGCTTCGGTGAGAATATGCGTACGTGCGGCAGGATCCTGCGAGATGCGTTGCTGCAGCCTGTTACCGGAAACGAATGATTCGAGACATCCCTGTTTGCCGCATTCGCAGATTGGCCCGTTCGGGTCGACCACCACGTGTGCGATTTCTCCGGCAGTGAAGGAACTTCCTTCGATGATGACGTCGTTGAGGCATAATGCCGCGCCGACGCCCCGCCCGATGGAGATGAGCATGGAATTGGGAGAGCAGTCGCCGAAGAATCGTTCCGCACAAGTGCCGCATTGGTGTCGTTGCCTACGATCACGGGCACTCCGGTGGCGTTTTCCACTTCGGTTTTCAGCGGCAGTTCGCTCCACCCAAGTGCACGGATTTGCGCACCACGCCGTTGGGTTCCACAATGCCGGTCACCGCGATGCCGATGCCAAGGATCGGCAGTGGCGTTGAGCTGATGAGCTGCCTGCAGAGGTCGATCACGTCATTGACGCTGCAGCCATGGTCGACGGGAAGTTCGGTGCGGTCCACGATTCTGCCGGAAAGATCCGCCAGCGCTCCTTTGACGAGCATCGGATTCGACAGGTCGACGGAGACGATTCGCCAGAAATCGGTGTCGATGGCGAGCACTTGTGAACGTTTACCGCGCCCTTCGCGATTGTCGGGGCCGAGTTCGCGCAGAATGTGATTGTCGACCATTTCGCCGGTCACCTCGCTGGTGGTGAAGCGCGAAAGTCCGATGAGTTTGCCGATATTGGCTCGCGACATTTGCGTTGCGGGGAAAAGCTGCTCGAATGCGGCGGTGATATTGCTGATTCGAATATCGGAAGGTGATGCCTTTGCTTGGGTGCCGCTCACGATGTCCTCGCTTTCTTGTGTGGAGCCGATACATATTGTAGTTTGTGGCGATACAAGTGCGTTATGTAATTTTTATTGGCAATAAAGATTACTAAACAAGAGTATACGGCATTTTTCCTCGAATTGCGATTGCTTTACGATTGTCGCTAAACGGCGGAATTTCAGCTTTTTTGTGGAATAGCAATCGCGTGCCGGATTTAAATGTAAGGAAACTTGACAAAAAAGGATTACGTAGGTATGCTGTGACTATCCGGTGCAAGGAGGTGCCGGAATAATCTCACGAAGGAGAGAGATATGCGATCCCACACTCAGCGTTTGATGGTTTGCGCAGCTTCTTTCGCGGCTCTGTGCATGGGTCTTGCAGGATGCGGTTCCAATACGGCCAGCACCGGCGGGGATTCCGGGGAGGTCGTCAACCTCACGTACATGCACCGTCTTCCGGATTCCGAAGGCATGACCTTGGTCAAAGACATTGTTGCCAAGTGGAACAAGGATCATCCGAGCATTCAGGTCAAGGCCACCAAGTTCGATGGTGCCGCACAAGATATGATCAAGAAGCTGGAAACCGACGTCAAGGCCGGCAATGCTCCGGATCTTGCACAGGTCGCTACGCCGAAGTGCCTGAGGTGTTCACCAAGGGCTTGCTCGAAGACGTGACCGAAGAGGCCGCGAAGTACAAAAGCGACTTCGCCGAAGGCCCATATTCCATGATGCAGGTTGATGGCAAGACCTACGGCCTGCCGCAAGATACCGGCCCGCTTGTGTACTTCTACAACCAGAAGGCTTTCGATGAGCTGGGCATCAAGGTTCCCAAAACCAAGGATGAGCTGATCGAAGCGGCAAAGACCGCGGCCGCGTCCGGCAAGTACATCATGGATTACGAAGCCGATGAGGCCGGCAACATCTTCGCAGGTTTGGCAAATGCTTCCGACCCGTGGTACACCGTCAAGAATGACGCTTGGGTGGTCAACACCAACGGCAGCGGTTCGCAGGCTTTTGCTGAAACCTTCCAGGAACTGATCGACAACAAGGCCACGCTGACCAACCCGCGTTGGGTGCCGTCGTTCGACGCATCCCTGCAGGATGGCACGCTGATCGGCAACATCGGCGCCGCTTGGGAGGCTCCGCTATTCAAGGACTCCGCAGGAGACACCGGCAAGGGTGACTGGCGTGTCACCCAGATCGGTGACTGGTTCGGCAATGGCACCAGCACCGGCCCTGACGGTGGTTCCGGCGTCGCAGTGCTCAAGGGTTGTGAGCACAAGGCCTAAGCCATGGAATTCCTCGACTGGTTCAACACTCAGGTTGAGGATCTGACCTCCCAAGGTCTGATTGTGGCCGCCAGCACCGAAACCGCGAAGACCCCTGAATCCTGGAACGAATTCTACGGCGGCCAAGACGTGATGAAGGAATTCGCTACTGCCAACGACAACATGGTCGCATTCAACTACATGCCGGGCTACTCCGCGGTCTCCGCAGCTATGCAGGAAGCCGCCGACAAGGCAGCCGACGGTTCCGGCAAGGTGGCGGACGTGTTCCCTGTGGCACAGCAGACCTCCATCGACACCCTCAAGAACTACGGCCTGTCCGTAGCGAAGTGATCAACGTATGGAACCAGGGATCACCCGCTCTGATTCCATAACCCCTCCAACGACGTGTGGAGCCAACGCAACACACGGCTCCACACCGTTCCTTATGAAAATATTCCTTGTGAATATTCCCTATGAATCGATCTAGCTGATTCGACGGAGCGGCTGAAACCGGCACTCCTCTCCCGTGATGACGATTTGGATACGGCGATTCGAACTGTGAAAGATGCCACCAATAATGAGTGGCATCCGATGCGAAAGATAGGTACATCATGACTGCAACAACGCATGCGGCGAAACCAAAGCGCACTGATGCGCAACGCCGCGAGAATCGAACAGGATGGGCGTTCATGGCGCCATTCGGCATACTGTTCGCCATCGTATTCATCATCCCGATTTTCTATGCCATCTATTCCAGTTTCTTCCGTCAGGTCACCGAGGGCGGCGGCGCGTACGGCGGCGGCGAATTGGTGAATAAATTCGTAGGATTCCAGAATTTCGAGTACGTGCTTACGTCCGGCAATTTCTGGTCCGGTGTGGGCAGGGTGCTGATTTACACCCTCATTCAGGTGCCGCTGATGATCATCATCGCGTTGGCTTTGGCGATGGTCATCGATTCGTTCGTGGTCAAGCACATCACGGGTTTCCGTCTCGGCTACTTCCTGCCGTACGCCATTCCAGGTGTGGTCGCATCCATCATTTGGGTGTACCTGTATAACGGTCAGATTTCGCCGATCGTCAAAGGTCTTGCGGCCATCGGAATAAACGTTGATTTCTTCAGCAAGAACGTTGTGCTCGCTTCCATGGCAAACATCACCACATGGACGTTCACCGGCTACAACATGCTGATTTTCTTGGCCGCACTGCAGGCGATTCCGCACGAACTGTACGAAGCCGCACGCATTGATGGCGCAAGTGGATGGCAGATCTCCATGCGCATCAAACTGCCGAACGTGCGTTCCGCGGCGCTGCTGTCCATGTTGCTGTCCATCGTCGGCACAATCCAGCTATTCAACGAACCGCAGATCATGCAGACCGCCGATCCGGGCATCTCCAAAACCTATACGCCAATGATGATGGCCATGAACACTTCCCAAGGCACGCTGACTCCGGGCGGTGACGGACCCGCATCGGCGGTCGCCATCGTCATGGCACTGATCGCAGGCGTTCTCGCCATGATCTACGCACTGGTCGAGAGGAAGGCGAACGAACAATGAGCAACGCAGTCGCAGCAAGAAAAGACGAACGCGCCCGCAGAAAAGCGGAACGCATGATGGAAAAGCAACGCGAAGCGGCCGAACACGATCTGCCGCGCTCCATGCGCCCATCGCCGATCACCAAAACCATTACCGTGATCGTGCTCGTCGTAGCGCTGATCTACTTCCTCTTCCCAATCTATTGGGCCATCATCGCATCCACCAAAACACCATCGCAGCTGACCAGCAGCAACGGATTGTGGTTCGCCGTCGGACTTGACCAGATTCCCGACGCCATCGCAACCAACTATTCGAAGCTTATGGGGTGGACCCGTGGCCAATTCTGGCGTTGGGTGCTGAATTCCCTGATCTATTCCGGGGTTTCCGCACTGATCGGCACCATCATTTCGGTGATGGCAGGCTATGCCACCGCAAAATTCAACTTCCGTGGCAAGGCCATCGCCATCGGCGTGGTCATGGGATGCATGCTGATGCCGGTCGCACTGCTCACCATTCCGCAGTACTCCATCTTCCACGCACTGCACCTGACCAACACCATGCTGGCGATCATCATCCGTGCTGCGTTTCGCCATTCGGCTTCTTCCTCGGACGCGTGTACGCGCAAACCTCCGTACCGAACGAACTGCTGGAAGCGGCCCGCATCGACGGCGCCGGTGAAGCGAGAATCTTCTTCACCATCGTGCTCCGACTGCTCGCACCAGCATGGTGACCATCTTCCTGTTCCTCTTCGTGGGAACGTGGAACAACTTCCTGCTGCCGTTGATGATGGTTTCCTCCGACACCCTCAAGCCGGTCACGCTCGGCCTGTATGGCATGGTATCGCTCGCAACCTTCAACGATCGTGGATCGCTGATGATGGGCGCACTGCTCGGCGTACTGCCGGTGATCGTGCTCTTCCTCGGCTTGCAGCGCTACTGGCAGGCCGGTCTTGCGGCAGGCGCGGTCAAGGGTTGACGGGCATCCATCCAACTCCATGCGTGGCATGCAAACGCCACGCATGGAGTTGGATCAACAGAACAACCGTAATCCGGGCCCCACTATTTCAGGCAGGTACATGCAATGAACGCAAGACTGCACCATAACGGCCGTTCGCAAGGATGCGTCGGCATCGACATCGGCGGAACGAAAATCGAAGGCGTGCTGCTCGACGCAACAGACCGCGTCATCGACGTCTGCCGTATGCCATCGCACTCCGGTGAAAGCAATGTCGTAACCGACATCGTGCGCGTCGCCCGCATACTGTCCAACGAAGCGCTGCCCATCGGCATTGGCATTCCAGGCAGGTGAACTGCGCGACCGGGCAAGTGAGCAACGTCGTCAATCTTGATATTGAAACGTTGGAACTTGGCGAACGCGTCAGCGCAATCATGCACGCTCCGGTGCACGTGGAAAACGATGTGAACGCGGCTGCGGTCGGAGCCGCGGAATTCGTGGAACAAGTCGACGGCAACGCAACCGTCGTATTCCTCAACTTCGGCACGGGACTGGCCGCAGGACTCGTGCGCGGCGGGCAAGCCGAACACGGGTACAGCGGATCCATCGGCGAAATCGGGCACCTACCCATCGACCCCAACGGATTCGAATGCCCATGCGGCAGCGTGGATGCTTGGAAACCGTGGCATCCGGCGGGGCCGTGGCAAAACTTTGGCCCTCCGCAAACCCGCCCATGCCTGATCTCATCCGCAAAGCGCGGCAAGGAGACGGGCATGCCAACGACGTGCTCACCATGGTGGCCCACGCCATGGGCGACACCATCCAAATCGTCGCGCAAGCCTACGATCCGCAACGCATCATCATTGGCGGAGGCATGGCGAAAACCGGTGACGCACTCATCGAAGTCATCCAAGCCGAACTGAGCCGCAGAGCCGAAGGATGCCGATTCCTGACCACACTCGACATCGCATCGAACATCAGAATCGCAGCCATTGACCAACCAATCGGCGCAATCGGCGCGGCGCTCGCGGCAAAACGAGCGCAACCGCAATCGTGAATGCGTGATACTTCAGGCAGACTGGAACAAGCGCAACAATTCCGGAAATCCAGATCCGGCAATCCCGGCAATCCCGGCAATCCGAGAATCACAATCGAGAATTGAAATCGATAATCGACAATCGAAAGGCGAATCGATGGCAAGCGAGAACACCCGCAAATGGGCGATCATTCCCGAACCGAACAGCATGACGGTCGGCGAAGGCACGGTGCTGTTGCCCTATGCGGGGCGCGTGAACGAATCCATTGCGATTGGCGATGGCGATTTCCTGCTTGCGCATCAGCTTGTTGCCGACATACGTTCCGCGACAGGCACTGATTGGGATATTGCGACGGGCGATATGTGGTCGGGCTTCATCAGATTGCGTATTGCGGATTCGCGGGATTTCGATTCGCAGGATGCGGTACCGCCGGCGCATACACGCTGACTATCAACACTGACGGCATTACGATTACCGGTTGCGATTTCGAGGGTGTGCGCAACGGCGTGCAGACCCTGCGTCAACTCATACGGCAAAACGGTGCCGTACTGCCGGAACTGCAGATTGCAGATGCCCCCGCATGCCAAATCAGGGGATATTATTTGGACGCGACGCGCGGCCGCGTGCCAACGCTCGCATGGCTCAAACAGTGGGCCGACAAACTCTGCCTCTACAAATACAACCAATTGCAGCTGTACATCGAGCATACGTTCGCATTCGACGGTATGAGCGAAACATGGCGCGGATCAACCCGCTCACGCCGGCAGACACACTCGAATTCGACCAATACTGCGCGAACCTTGGCATCGAACTCGTGCCGTCAGTCTCCACATTCGGACACCAATATGTGGCGATGCGCACGCAGGAACTGCGCGAACTCGGCGAATTCCCCGAAGACGCAGACCGGCCGTTCAGCTTCATCGAACGCATGAGGCACCACACGCTCAACGTCGCCGACGATCGAGCCTTCGCATTCTCTGCGCAACTGGTCGACTCGTATCTGCAACTTTTCCGTTCGAAGCGATTCAACATCTGCGCCGACGAAACCTTCGACCTCGGCAAAGGCAAGTCGAAGCAGGAAGCGCAACGCGTGGGCGTCGCAGCGCTGTACGCAACATACGTGGGCAAACTCTGCGAACACCTGTCTAAGCAGGGCCGCGAACCCATGTTCTGGGGAGATATCGCCATCGAAATGCCGGAAATTCTCGAAACCCTGCCGAACAATGTCACCCTGCTGAACTGGCAGTACGATCCGGAAGCGACCGATGAGAAAATCCAACTTGTGGCGAAAGCCGGAGCCAAACAAATCGTATGCCCGGCCGTATGGGGGTGGAATGCGCTGCTGCCGCGCATCGACGATGCGTGGAACAACATCGCACGCATCGCGCGCTACGGCATCGACTGCGGTGCGGAAGGCATGCTCGTCACCGATTGGGGCGATTTTGGGCATGTCAACGATCCGCGCATGGCCGTGCCCGGCATGATATTCGGTGCGCAATATGCGTGGAATCCTGCCGGAGATACTGCCGAAAATGATTTGCTTGAGCGTATTTCGCGCGTCGAATATGGCGATTGCAGCGCACGATTCGTTGCATTGCTTCGTAACGCTTCCGCGCAAGCCGTATTCACTTGGCGTGAGCTTGTGGAATATCTCGAATTGGATGACGGCACGGGAAACTGCAATACCGATGTTGCGCAAACCATTCCCTGCCTGGCCGATCGCTTGGTTGATCATTTATCTGACTGTGGAAACGCAATGACTGTGCGTGAAGCACGCAATCGCATGATGCGCAATATGGCAACGACAATCGAACGAATTCCGCAAGCCAATCGTGCATTGCAACAATGCATGGTCGACATCGCGCCGATTGCGGCACATATGGGAAATCCGGGCATTACTGCTGCCGTACGCATCGCCATGGAAGGGCAGCTGCTGCTCAATCGAGTGGGATTCGCGCTCGCCGAAGCACATGACGTGCGTGATGCGCATGACGCTGGCGATTGGCGGCCTTCCGATTATCGTGCGCTGGCGCGCGAGCTCGAATGCTGGTGCGAGGCCTATGCGAAGGAATGGAACGCGACAAGCCAACCGTCGGAACTGCATCGCATTCAGGAAACCGTGTGGAAAGCAGCCGACGAGCTTCGCCGAATCAGCAAATAAATCATCAAACAAATCCTCAAGAAATCAGCAAAACGAAAAACGTCAATCCAATGCCAATGAAAGGAACATCATGACCGAAGTCATCATCGTGAAAAACGAGCGCGAAGCAGGCGATATTTACGGCCGTTCAGTCGCCGATCTCATCAAAACCAAGCCGAATGCGGTGCTGGGACTGGCAACCGGATCCAGTCCGCTCGCCGCATACCAGTCGCTCGCACGCATTGTGCACAGCGAGCATATTGACGTATCGCAGGTGCGTGGTTTCGCATTGGACGAATATTTGGGATTGCCGCTTGATCACCCGCAGTCATATCATTCCACCATTCACCGCACGGTCGTGGAACCGCTTGGACTGAACCCTGATTTGGTGCACGTGCCTGGTGACGTGCTCGACGGGGCGCCGCTGAGCGACGGCGAACGCATTGCGGCTGCCGGCCCTGCCTACGATAAGGCAATCGAAGAGGCCGGTGGCATAGATGTGCAGATTCTGGGCATTGGCACGGATGGGCATGTGGCTTCAATGAGCCGGGATCGTCGCTTGCTTCCGGCACGCGCGTCAAAACGTTGGTTGAGCAGACGCGCATCGATAACGCCCGATTCTTTGACGACGACATCGACAAGGTGCCTACGCATTGCATCACGCAGGGTATCGGCACGATTCTCAAAGCCCGCCACTTGGTGCTGCTTGCCTTCGGTTCGGGCAAGGCCGAGGCTGTGGCCGAAACGGTGGAGGGCGGTGTGAGTGCGTTCTGCCCGGCGTCCGCGCTGCAAATGCATCCGCACGCCACCATCATTGTGGACGAGGAGGCCGCGAGCCGCCTGCGTCACAAGGACTACTACCGTTACGCCTACGCCCACAAGCCCGCCTGGCAGCGCATCTGATTGCTGCTCCGCAGTCGGTGTCCGCTAGCGTCCGGATTCTTCCACTCGCTGGAACATTCTGGACGTTTTTCGGCCTTCCAGCGGAGGATTCCTCCACTCGCTGGAAGGTTTTGGGCAGTACGGGGGTATTTGGCAGTCCAGAATTCCTCCACTGACTGGAGGAATTGGGACTCTGAGGTGGCTGTTAGCGGGAGGATTTCTCCACTGACTGGAAGGATTGGGTTGCTGATGGGCTTGTCAGCGGGGTAATTCTTCCACTGAATGGAAGAATTGGATGCTAATTGAGGAAAATGGCTGTGAGTGAATTGGAAGGTATGAAGATGGAACAGTCTCGTGAGCGGTTTGCGAATGAGGTGGACGTTGCGTTAGCGCAGTCGGCCCGTCCGTTTGCGATTCATAATGCGAGCAAAGTCGATGCGCGAGGTGTTGCGGAACATTATTGGCTGGTTTCCGATGGTAGCGCGATTATTGCGACTGGGAATCGGGACGCTGATTTTGCTGCGGCTTGCGCAAGCGTCGGTTTGGATGCCGATACTGATTCCGATTCAGTCAGTTCGGCTGATTCCGGCAATGCCATGACCGGTTCGGCCGGTTCCGTAACCGACGCTGCAGGTCGCATGATGACTCCCGGTTACGTCGACATTCATGCGCACGGTTCGTGGGGAAGTTCCTTCGATGATGGCGTGCAGGGCATACGTTTGGCTCGTGCGGGTCATATGATGCACGGCACCACCCGCCAAGTGCTCAGTTTGATCACCAATCCGCTTGACGTGATGTGCGCCAATCTCGAAACCGTGCACGGCATGATGAGCGCCCGCCCTGACATTCTCGGCGCGCATCTGGAAGGACCGTTCCTTGCGCTGTCTCGCAAGGGTGCGCATGATCCGGAATGTTTGAAGGATCCGGTTCCCGAATATGTTGATCGGCTTTTGCAAGCGGCAGGCGGCTGTCTGCGTCAGATCACCATCGCCCCCGAATTGCCGCACGGCATTGATGCGATTCGTCGCTTCGCGGCGGCCGGAGTGTTCCTGCGGTAGGACATTGCGATGCCGATTATGCGACCGCTCGCAAGGGTTTCGACGCGGGCGCGGGCATTATGACGCACATGTTCAATGCGATGAATGGCTTGCATCATCGCGAGCCTGGTCCAATTCCGGCTGCTGTTGAGGATCCACGCGTCACTATCGAGTTGATCAATGATGGTTTTCATGTGCAGAATCCGATGGTGCGTTTGGGATTTGGTTTCGCACCGCATCGCACGGCATTCGTGACTGATGCCATGGCTGCTACCGACTGCCCGGACGGTCATTATCTGCTGGGTGCGTTGGATGTGGATGTGATCGATGGTCACGCTCGGCTCGTGTCGAATGGTGCGATTGCCGGTTCCACGCTGACGTTGGAAAAGGCTGTTCAGCGTGCGGTGCTCGAATTGGGATTCACGCCCGCCGACGCGGTGGAGGCCGCCACGTTGACTCCGGCCAAAGCATTCGGTTTCGACCGCGCGAACCCGGTCACCAAGCAACCTCTCGGTCTGCTTGCTCCCGGCTACGCTGCCGACGTGCTTCTGCTCGATCCCGCCACCTGGTCCGTCACCCACGTCTGGTGTGACGCTCGCCCTCTCCGCTAAAGCGAGATTACTGAAGCGAGATTACTGAAGCACAATTACGGGGCCGGCTCCGCAACAGGATGCCGGCCCTTGCCGTATCTCAAGTTTTTATATTTAGTCTTGCGGGGTGAAGCTGTCGCGTGCGACGAGACTGGTGGAGATCCGCATATGCTGGCTGATTTTGCGGTCGGCGGTCAGCGCTTCGGCAAGCATAAGCACCGCGGCTTTCGCAAGCTCGTCCTGGCTAATGTCGTACGACGACAATGCGGGAGACGTGTATTTTGCGATCTCCTGATTGTTGATGCTGATCACTTTGATATCTCGCGGCACCATCACATTTTCGGTGGCAAATGCCTGCAGCACGCCAACCGCCAACGGATCGGCTGCGACGATCACCGCGTCGGGCAGATCGTCCGCATGATCCTGCACCAACTGACGCCCCTGCAAACGGCCGTTTTCCACAGTGAACGGGCCGTCCGCATACACCAATCCTTGCGCATCCAATCCCAAGCGCAACGCCCAATTGCGGAATGCGAACGTACGAATATCTTCCGGATATTCATGCTTGCCCATAATGTTGCCCAAGCCGCCAATGAAGCCGATCCGAGAGCAACCCGACCCCATAAGCGCGTCGATCGCATCCAATATGGTTTGTTCCAAATCCGGCTGTACCGAATCGAACAATGCCGGCGCAGGATTGATGTCGATGAATACGCCGTGGGGGAGCTTCTTATGCAAGCGGTGAAGCGTCTTGTGATTTAGTGGGGACGGGCCGATCGAAATAAATCCCGCGTATTTATCGGCATCGGCGATCAGCGAATCCACGTCCTCGTGCATGGTCACGTTCATACGCTGCTCTTCGGCATGCTTGACGAGCACTTCGCGCAGCTCGTCGAAATACGCGTCCTGCAAGCCTTGTCGGGTACGACATTGTCGAGAATCGCAACATCCTGCGGAATGGTGATGCGCTGGTATTGCGGTACGTTCTTGTATCCCATTTCCAGACTGGCGTTTAGAATCTTCTCGCGGGTGGAATCCTTCACCGAAAAAGTGGGATCGTCCTTCAAAACCCTGGAAACAGTGGCTTGGGAGAAACCTACCCGTTTCGCTATCTCTCTGATAGTGGCCATGTGAATCCTCCTCAAAGCCATCGTTGGCTAAACACGTTTACTAATTAATTTAGCACACATGCTCCCATCTCGCCATATTTCCTCCAAGCGTTTCACGAGATGAAGCAATCGTGCGACAAACGAGACTCCTCTTTACTCAGCTTGCCTCGGGGTGGCTTCGGGCAATGAAGTGCCCATGGTTTCGAGGCGCATGAGGAACTCGTTGGCGCTCATGGCGTTGCTCAACAGCGTGCCCTCGGCGAGCGTGCCTCCGATGGAACGGATGAACTCAACCTGGTCCAGGGACTCCACGCCATCGAACACCACATGGAACGCATCGTTATCGCGCGAAATCTCGAGCGTGCGCTGCATGATCTGCTTTGCGCGAGGCGTACGGAAATCGCGAACCACCGTCTTGTCGAATCGTGCGAAATCCAATGGCAGATGCGCGAACGCGGCAACCTCCGAATACGTGGTGCCAGCATTGGTCAAACCCAACTCGACGTTCGGCAAAGCGGCAAGAGCGGCAACCTCATCATCAACTTCATCATGCACCACATGAATGGCATGCGATCCCAACTGCAGGCCGAAACGCAGCTGTGGCTGCTCATGAGTCAACTGCTCCAAGCGCTCGTGGAAGATGGACGTGCCTAATTCCGAACCATTCATGCAAATGTCCACAATATCCAATTCGGGTGCCACCTTGCGGAATGCGGTCATGTCTTTCACGCAGGTTTCCAGCACGTCGAGCGTCAGCTGCACGCTCATGTTGAGACGATGCGCTTCAGCCGTTACGAAATACGGTGCCAGCGTACGGCCCTTCGCGTCATGCACGCGCACAATCGTATCCAGCGAAGTGATACGTTTCGTATTCACATCGAAAATCGGCTGGTAGAGCACGGAAATCGTATTGTCTTCGATCGCATGGCGAAGCACGTCGGAAGCGTTGAAATAGTCTCCCGAACCATTCTGCGCGGCGAGCGTGGACGTCATGCCGTCGACTACGGGCAGATTGGAGCTCTCCGACTCGTAGATGTGCGCGCTCGCATCGGCGAGGAGCACGGAGAAGCCGTCTGTCGCGTTCGAGAACGAAATGCTGCTCGATACGTCCACGGAAACCTCGCCTTCTTCGGTGTATACCGGCATGACGGCAAGATTGCGCATGCGCGTGGCCAACTCCTCCACATCGCTGGTTGACGTCACATCGGTTACGATCATGGCGAATTCCGCGCCGTTCACGCGCGAAAGCGTGGCGTTTCCCGGCAGCAGCTGGCTTAAACGCATGCCCACGGATCGCAGCACGGCATTGCCGATTTTGCGTCCATAATGTTCGTTGACGGTGCGCAAATGCTCCACGCCGAAATACACCACGGCAACTAGATTATGCACATTCTCGGTCTGCAGACTCTTCAAATGTCCGATGAACGCACGATACGTGAGTGCGCCGGTCAGCGTATCCGTTTCCGATTCGGTGCGTAGCAGCGTCACTTCCTTGTTCACGCGTAACGATTCGGTAAGCACTTCGCCGCAGGTGAGCAATATCGTCTCGTCGGTCGACATGAACGGACGATTCCAAATACTGCGTTCCATCGCGAGATAATACTGTCGCGAGCCGGTGGAAATAGGCGCGGAATAGCGGTAGGAATACCCTCTTTTATCAAGATTGTTTGCATTGCTGATGAAACAGCGCATGCGGGTGAGGCCACGATTGATGCGTCTTACGACGGTCTCTTCCGGCACTTGATTCGGCAACGGCAGCGCGTCGCTTACATTCGCTATGCATTTCAACGCACTTCGGGATCGCGTGAGCCGGCTCATCGTATCGACCGTCATCAGCAACAGCGAGTAGGCGATCAGTGCCAGCATGAACACGGAAAGCACGGTGGCAGTATCCGAGCCAATATTGGCGAACTCCAGAATTTCAGGAATCCACACAATCGCCATCAAATCAGCCAAAGCCATGGCAAGAATGTGAGACAGCGAATACTCGCGCATGGCTTTACGAATCGGAATTTGTACAAAAAAAGAACGTTACAATATCACAAATCAATCGAATAATCGGCACTGCAACAGTCATAATCAGTAATGGCAGCAACCAATGCTGGAATTGATAAGGATTAATCGCAGCATTGACGGAATTCTGGCTGATGATAATTGACAGTACGTGAGAAGTGTTCGCAAATAATATTTTGATCAGTGGGATTGGCGCAAGCGTGGTTCCGGCGCGAAGAATGCCGATTTTCAGACTGCGTGCGGTGATGATCGACGTGATGATGGTAACGATGATCAGGAACATGGCCACGTCGGGAAAATAGCCGGTTACCAGCAGTATGACGGTCAACGGTGGCAGCACGGTGTGTTCGGCGGCAACGCGATACGACGAACGCTTTTTGTGGTAGATCAGGCACGGCAGAAAACACAGCGACCATATGCAGATGCGCGCAGGGTCTTCCATAAGTTGCTGCACGCCTTCCTGTGCATGGAATGCGATTGCGGCCGCAATGCACAACGCACAGATTATGGCAGAATGGTGAGTCTGGCTGGTTTTCTGATGCCGTCTTTTGGCTGGCTGCCGGTGGCTGCCTGATGCTTTGATTGCTTCGATGTCATGATTGCCTGATTTCGTTCCCCTGTTGCGTGCCACTTTTACTGAAAAGTAGCGACTGCCTTGTGTTCCTGCCTTGTATTGTGTCTGTGGTCGCGTCTCGCTGCGGCAAGCGTTTATAGCACCGGTCCGATGATGCGCCACGGTGCGTTCGTGCCTTCCTCGGCGCTGTCCGGCTGCTCGTTTTCGTTGTTGCCCAACGATTCGTAGATATTGCCGTTCCAGATCACCTTGTCGCCTTGCTTGTACAGTACGTCTGGCTCCCACGTGGGGTAGGCCTGCTGCGAGGAATTCCAGCTGGCATTGTCGAAGTCGACGAGCGTGCCGGCGTGCCTCGGAATCCTGACCCCAATGTGGTGGCGAATTCGCCGTCCGTCTGTTTCATGCCGCTGCAGAACGTTTTGAGCGTGTTGGTGTTCGTATAGTTTTCGCCGCATTGCTGGTCGCGGTTCAGCGACCACATGCTTAAGTGGCCCAGGCTTGTTTCCAGTGCGAACGTGTTGATTTCGCGCGCATTGTCGAGCGTGAAATACTCGTTTTTGGTATCGTTCTGGCCGATGAGCACGGTGCTCCCAACAGCTCCCAGATCTGATGGTCGCTGAAGAGTTTGCCGCGACTGTACAGCAACGTTTTGTATTGCGCGTGGGCCGCGTTCAGCGAACTTTTGATCAGCGTGGATTGCGTGATCGACGTGGACGCCACGTTGAAATCCATGGTCATGAGATTCACGGTGGATAGCGTCACGCCGGCATCCAGAAACGCGTTCACGGTTTGCATTCCTTGCGTTGTAAGACCTTTCGCGTCGGCTGGAAGCGTCAAACTGATGATCAGATCGTGACTGGTATCGTCTTTCCCTTTGTTTTTGGCTTTTTCGTTGGCGATGAGTTTTGCCACGGCTTGCGCTCGCCGGGTTGCGGTTTCGCTGTACCCGTCGAGATTCGAGTTTTCGATGTCGAAGTCGAGCGAGGTGATGTGATAGCGGTCGATCACCTGCTGGTATGCGTCGGCAAGGGAATCGACGTCGGAACATGCGCTGGCAAGTTCGGTGCCGTTCTGCCCGCCGAAGCTGACGGTTACCGTGCGATCGGTTTTGTAGGTTTGCGCGATACGGCTGTCGAGATCGAGCGTGGAGGCCGCTTCGTCGAGCGTGTAGTAGCCGCCCCAGCTTGGCTGGCAGCCGTCGCCGGCGGTGACGAATCCGAGAATCACATTCCGGTAGACGTTGCTACCTTGGATTCGAACTCGTATGAGGGTGTTGCGGTCACGTCCACATAGCCGCCGAACCAAGGTTCCGGCAATTTCTTAGCCGCCGTTCGCGTGAACGTGATCCACGACCATGTGCCGGCCGCGACGAGCGCGATGCACAGTATCGCTATGAACAGTCGGAGGAAGGAAAATCGTCTTCCTGGAAACAGGGGTTTCATCATTCCCTTTCGAAATCGTCAGGTCACCAATGCTGATGGGGACATTGGGGCGTCTAGCAGGCTGTGTCCCGCTGGGCTTCAGTGCATATGCGGGGATTTACGGGGATTAAGCTTTCCTCTCGTGCGCTGTTTTCTTATATCTCGCTTACAGTTAGGGAGTGTAGTCTGTGGCTAGTACGACGATTTCAACAGTGATGTATGGTTTATGCAGGTGAGGCAGCGCTGATAAGGCAAAGGGGTATATGGTGGCAAAAATAGGGGATTTTGACGGCGATGACCGCAGGCACCAGTGGGGTGCTGAAACCTCCACGCAACCGCTTGCGATCATGCATGCCAAGCCTTCGCCAACGCGCGTTGTGCGTGGTTACGTTGCCATCATCTGCACGGTTGTTTCATGGCTGATCTACATGATCACGATGATTCTGTCGTTGTTCGTCAACAATCCTTCACTCACGTTACGTTTCGTGGTTGAAGGCGTGCTGTACATGACGATTGTGACCACGCTGATTTTCAGCGCGCTCGTCTACTTGACCACACGGCAAGGGGCGCTATACCGTTTCATCCGGCATGAACGCGTGCCTCGGGCGATGCTCGACGACCATTTCGCACACAACTACGATAAGGGAATCACAGTGCTGATTCCTTCGTACGTGGAACAGCCGAAAGTCGTCGAAAAAACGATCTGGTCGGCGGCATTGCAGGAATTTCCCGACCTTGCAGTCGTACTCCTAATCGACGATCCTCCGCATCCTAACAATGACGAAGCGCGAGCGATTCTCAAAGCAAGCCGCGAACTCATGCCGAAAGTATTGGCCGAATTGGCGGCACCTGCGGAACGTTTCACCAAAGCGCGCGACGAAACCGTTGCGGCGCTCGCCGATCAGATGGACGCAAGGCGTAGTGTGGTCGCACGCTGTGCGGAAGACTATCGTGCGGCCGCGCAATGGTTGGAGCATAAGGCCGACACATGGCTGGTCGAAGATCATACCGACGATTTCTTCTGCGACCAGGTATTGCGCGGTCTTGCACGCGACCTGCGTTTGACGGAACAGGCGTTGAACGAATCGATCACCCTGCAGCAGCATGTCGACGCGAATCGCATTCTGCAACTGTACGAACGTTTGGTACGCATTTTCAC
>ENA-OQHA01000284-OQHA01000284.1-human-gut-metagenome-genome-assembly--contig:-NODE-284-length-26666-cov-2.786767_pt1 | contig 26666 bp, 28 predicted proteins | sample MGYA00242558_ERZ504707 | MGnify/ENA primary metagenome ERZ504707 (study PRJEB26092, sample SAMD00036197) | human gut metagenome | host: Homo sapiens | study: EMG produced TPA metagenomics assembly of...
GTCCGTTCACCTCGGCTTCTTTCCGATTACCAGTCCAAGCACTGCGCCCAAATCGATCGCGTGCGCCATGATGTTCTGCCGTTCCACTTCTTTGGAAAGCCGGAAACGGATGAAGGGGTCGCCGATCCGCACCACTTTGTTGATGGAACTGGCCAATACCGGCGGCAGTCCGATCAGTCGTGCGCCGGTTCCGGTAAGCACCACGCCGCTGATGGTGCCGCCGCATGGTCCACGTCGTACAGGTTGAGCGTATTGCGGATGCCGACGATCAGCTGCGCCGTGGTTTCGCGGATGACTTCCTCGGCTTTTTCGAGTCGTTCGTCGCCGGTCACGTTTTGCAGGCCGATCTGGTTTTTGATGCGTTCGGCGTCTTCGAATGAGATACTGAGCGCGTTGGCGATGGCGTCAGTCACGTCATCCGCGCCGGATGGCACGACGCGCATGTAGGCGGGCTGCCCGTTTTCGAGCACGATCACGTCGGTGCCGTTGCCGCTGATGTTGACCACCGCTTCGGTCTGCTGCTGGTTGGTGTCGGCGAACAGTCTGGCAAGCGCGAACGGGCCCGCATCGATCGATGTGATCACAAATCCCGCGTCTTCGGCTGTGCGCGCGGTTTTTTCCAGTCCGTTACGCAATGTCGCCACGAGTATGCCGTGCAACTGTTTGCCTTGTTCGCTGTCGATGACGTTCAATGGCACGAAGTCGAGCTCGGATTCCTCAATAGGCAGCGGAATCATGCCTTTGGCTTGGAAAGGCAAGGTGGATTTCAGATCGTTCAGCGACATGTAGGGAAAGTCCGCCTCGCGAAACACCATGCGTCGGCTGGAGTAGACGAGAGTCGTGTCCTCGCGGGGGAATTTGAATCGCTTCACCAGTGTGTTCAGCAGTCCGGCCACCACATCATGGTCGACCACTTCGCCATCCACTACGGCTCCGTTCGGCAACGGGATCGCCTGGAAATGCTTGATGGTGGGCAGATCCGAATACGGGTCTGCTATGACCGCCGCACGGATGGCGTCGTTCGCGATCGACAGCGCCGTTATTGATCTCATGCTCTCTCCTTATATATAACGTGTTGCAGGTTGGCTGGGGATTGGTTCAGGCGAGTCCCGTCACTTGCAAGTACAGTGTGGCGATCGGAGCCCCGACGAATATGCCAAGCCATATGCCGAGCAGCATGGACGGTCCGAACGGTATGCTCCATGCATAATCGACTTTTTTGCCGATAATCAGCACAAGACTTAAGAATCCTCCAATAAAGAAGGCTGCGAACGCCCCGATGATGAATTGCGACCATCCGAGCCAGCCCGTAATCAAGCCAAGTATGAACGCAAGTTTGATATCGCCATCGCCCATGCCACCTTTCCATATGATGGAAAGCAATAGGTAGAACGCGCCGAGCACTATCGCACATATCACAGCGCGACCGAGCCTGTTCCACTCATTCGTACCGAGTGATGCCAAAGCCAGCAGTGCCAGTGTTGCAATCAGCGTTGGCAATAGCACAACATTGAGGATCAGATGATGGTCGAGATCAATGTATGCGATCACGATCGAAACCGCTGCGAATACGTAGAGTTCCGGCAATATCCATGGCGAATACGCGCCGAATAGCGCCCCCAAGGTGACGGCGAGGAACGACAGTCCGCCCAACGCTTCCACAATCGGGTAGCGTACGGCGATCGGCTCTTTGCAATGCCGGCATTTCGCGCCGAGCACCAGCCAAGAATGATGGAATATTGTCATACCATGCGATCGGGGCTTCGCAGTTCGGGCAGAAACTGCGTTTCGGATTTACCAAGCTGATGTGGTTGGGCACGCGCCAAATCACCACGTTCAGAAACGATCCGAAAATGCAGCCGATTACCAGCGATGCCACGAGTAGCAGCACCACAGTTGGCGTATCGTTCACAATGCTCATGTTCACATCCATCTCGCGCAGCGCTCACCATGCGATAGTGGACGGGTTCAGTTCTTTGGATGTCACGTAGCCTTTGGTGGAGGATGCTCCAATGTGGTAGAACTACCACCGCCATAAATCACGCCGCCGCCTGAGCCGCCTGTTCCGAGGTTAACCGAGGCATTCCACACCTGCGATTTGATTTCTCGGTTCAAAAAGTCTCGTGCCGATCCGCATTTGGCCATAATCACGTCGCATGCCCGTCGATACGTCCGGAGTATGAGGGATTGCCGTCGATTTTGTCTCCCGGATACACTTCCGTCAGGCATTGACCGTTGAGTTGGAACGTACCTTTACTGTGCTCGTCAGACGCTTTTTCGTTGTATCGGGTGAATGTTGGCGCAGCCGAGCATTCCATAAGTTGGAATTTGCCCGAACCGCCGAACCCATAGCAACGCTTCGACCCGTTCACCATCGTCCAAATCTGCGTGTTCACGCCACTGCCGTCACTCGACGTGTCTTCAACATATTCGGCCTGATCGGTTTTACGCTTGGTGGAATCGGACACCCCGCAGTAGTCGATCTGATGCAGATCGGAAGATGATTGCGCCGGATTGCCATTGATAGTGTTGTGGTAGCAGTATGGGTTGAAATCACCGCCACCCACTCGGCAGGTTGACGTGTATGCGTCGAATCCGTCTTGCGATGACGAAATGCAGAATCCGGACGTTTCATTGACGATCTGCTTCGTGGCATAGCCGGCTTCTCCCGCCTGTCCGAACGATGCGGTGGCGTCTTCGAAATCACCGTTCACGTCGAACCAGGATTTCACGTCGGTGAGCGAATAATTCCACTTCGACACCATCAGGAAATGCGGAGTCAAATCGGCAGCATCATCGACGTTGGACGCCCAGTGACCGCCGCTCAGATATTGAATAGTGACGCCCACATTCGCCTTGTTGGAAACTTCCAGCACTTGGAAGCGGGTCTTCTTCTGCATTTGCACACCGCCGACGGCATAGCCTTGCGATTCCGGTAGAGACGCATCATACTTGTTCGCCTCATCGCGCACGCTATCTAGCTCGTTGTAGTAGCCCGCATTGATGAAACCGTTATAGAACGCCCACTTCTGGTATTTGTTGAGCAGGCTTGACGGATTGTTCTTTTCGTCTTGCTGCGCTTTCTTGTCAGGATCGGTGTAATAGTCGCTTTGGTAGTTGGGACCGTACGACTCGCCGCATTTCTGCAATGTGGCGGCTCCTGCAGTGCTCCGCCAACATGCGTAATGTCAGCTCCGGTAACGCACAATGTCAGATTAGATGCGGGGCGAATGGAATCATCCTTCCAATACACCCATGTGTTCAGGTCTTTGTAGGCGCCGTTGGCTTTGCACTGTTCCGTGTAATACAGGTCGTCGCTGCTGGAGTCTTTCTTATGTGCCTGCATAAGAATCACCAACGCCGATCCTTCCACCGGCTTGCCGTTCGGGTCAAGCATGGCGTCAAGCGTTTCGACCTTGTCTACAGGCTTGGTGGTGGCAAGCATGCAAGTTTGGTTTGCCGGATTCATAGTGATGGTATTGCTCATGGCGTCGGCCGCATTCTTGGAGCCAGGCTTGTTGACATAGTCCACCATGCCGGTCGGATCACCGTTCTCATCGACATCATATGAGGCGATTTCCTTCCAGGTCGGCTGGTTGGTACGGCGCTCGTTGTTTGGCGCTGCCGCGTAGAAGCCCATACCGAGACGCCCACCCTTGGTGGAGATCACGTAGCTGTCATCACCGCTCGTTGTCTCGAATTGGTAGATGGCGCTCATGGCTCGGCGCGCGCTGGTTTCCGTACCAGCGCTTCGCCCATTCGGATACCTGTTGATATACCCGTAGGAACGCACCCACGCATATTTCGCGTTCTTCAGCTCGCTTTCGGATGTGAGTCGTTTGGCCGGCGATGAGCTTGGATCGTCGTCATAATATCCGATTTGCACTCGGTACGAGATATCGTCTGGAGTGAACGAGCTCACGCCCGTTGCCGACACGTCGTTGTTGACTTCCGCATTGTTGAGCAGCACCGACCCGTCCGATGCTGTAGTGAAGGTCTCATCCAAGCTGGCATTGCCAGTGTTTGATGCGGTCGACGGTAGCAGTTTCTTATAGTCCTTGCTTGCTTCCGCTTCGCGCAGGAAACTCAATGCCACTTCGAGTCCAGATTCGGCGGCATACCCGACTTGCGCGTTCTCCTTATTATTCCTGTACGGCAATGCTTGCGAAATCAGTATGGTCATTACCAGTGCCGACGTGGTGAGCACCACCATTACGAACAGTACCGCGAGCATCATGCCGCGCCCTGCTCCCCCATGTGTTGGCGTAATCTGGCACGATACCTGCGGTTGAGTCCGGCCCACAATCCGTTCTTCATGTTCAACCTTCCCGCTTTCGCTTACGCTTGCCCGTTAATGGCGTCGAACATGGAGACATCGGCATGTACAATGCCACCACCATGAAGCCGACCACGCTACCGAGCACCAGAATCATCAACGGTTCCAGCAGCGAAGTGAGCTGTTTGGCGATGGATTGCGCTTCTTCGTCATACGCTTTGCCCGCGCTGGCGAGCATCTGGTCGATGGCGCCGGAATCCTCACCGATCGCCACCATCTGCACCATCATGTTCGGGAACACTTTTTCGGTACCCATACTGTCCGCCAGCCTATAGCCGCGTTCCACGAGTCGAGACACTCGTTTGGACGCTTCGTCGATTACATAATTGCCGGATGTGGATCCGACAATGTCAAGCGCCTGCAGAATGGGCACGCCCGAAGCGAGCATGGATGCGAAATTGTTGCAGAATCGCGCCAATGCCACATTGGTGGTCAGTTTGCCGAACACGGGCGCCTTCAACGTGAACGGATCCCACCAGGTACGAATGATGTCTTTGTTGCGATTGCACTTCCAAAACATGACGAACGCCACCGCGCACACAATGATCACGGGAATGCCAACCGGTGCGGTCTTGCCCATATCAACCATGATCTGCGTGACCCATGGCAGTTCCGCGCCCATCGACGCATACATGCTGTCGAACATGGGCACGATGGTCAGCAGCATCACGCCCACCAGCAGCACAGCAATGCCGAGCACCACCACCGGGTAAGCCAGTGCGCCTTTGATCTGACCTTGCAAACGCACGTCCGCTTCAAAGCTGTCGGCCACGGTAATCAGGGATTTGTCAAGGAAGCCGCCGGTTTCGCCGGCCCGCACCATGTTGATCATAATGGGCGGAAACAGATGGTCGGGATTATTGTCCATTGCTTCGGAAAACGATGATCCCGCCTCAACCTGCTGCATGCAGTCACGTACCGCATTGCGCAGTTTCACATTTCCGATTTGTTCAGTAACGATATTCAGTGCGCGAATCAGGGAGACGCCTGCCGCCACCATGGTGGCAAGCTGACGTGACATAACCGCGAAGTCTTTTTTGCTTGGATATTTTTCGAACGCTTTGATTTCAATATTAGTATTGAGACCGGTGCCTGCGTTCACGTCAACAAGTTCCGTTGGAATCAGACCGAGCTTATTCACGCGATCGATAGCCTGATCTCGCGTCTGCGCTTCGATAACGCCCTTCTGCTTGGTGCGGCCGTCAGCGGAAACACCCTTGTAACGCCACTTCTTGGTGCCGTTTTGAAATGCCACTTGCGCCTGTTCCCTGGCCATTACTCCCCCATGGAATGATTGACGAACAATAGAACGAATATGGATATGGAACAAGGTATCGGAGCGATACCTCATACGCTCCGATACCTTTAGACTCTGACTTCTGAATTCACTTAGCCTTAATTCTTCGCAGGCTTAATTTCAGAGACGGTGCCATTGGTTGAATCGTAGACAAATGTTGAAGTTGTTTTTCCATTTGAGTTCGTTCCGGTAATGATGTATCCATCACCATTTGCAGTCGTGGCGAAATGGAGCTTCACACCTTCCGTGACGGTAACCTTATTACCATCAATGTCGCAGGCACTAGTGTGAGTGCAATCCGTGCCCGGCAGAGTAGGAATCTTGCCATTGTTGGCAGTGGACGCAGTTTCAACCACGAGGCTGGCGTTCTTGACGTCGGACTCGGTCTGGGAGTTCCAGGCCGACTTGCGCTGGTTCAGGTAGATCGGCACGGAGATGGCGGCGAGGATGCCGATGATGATGACCACCACGAGCAGCTCGACAAGGGTAAAGCCCTTTTCGCCCTTGGCGCGGCGGTTGAGTGCGTTGCGCACGCTCTTCATAATTGAATCCTTCTTTCCTTCGGGAAAGGTCGCCGCTCGCATCCCACGATGGAGCTTCGCGGCGTTCTTCTATCGATCGTCCCCTTGTGGGGGCTGCTGGCTCACATAACCAACAGTCCTAACTTTATCCGCATTGACATCGTTTGCAGAACCATTATTCCGGCGTCAATCGTTTTACGAGCGTTTCATTTTCGATTCATTTCCCCTCATCCTTCATCCGCACAAAAGCGCTTTAGTTTACCCCACAACCCCCTTCACAACCATCAAGCAAATCACACTTTTTCAAGCGGACACAAAAGGTACAACACAAAACCAAAATTGTGCAACAAAAAATACAACACCACAAATAGCTTGTTTTTCAGTACAATCGCTCAGCAAATCTTTGCAGTCACGTTTTTTTGAAAAAACTGGAACAACCACCTTTTCGGGCGTGTCGCAGGGTGCTGACGGGGGCGACAAAAAACGCTGGCTCCATAAGGAACCAGCCGTCTGTCGCAAGACCTAGCGGAACACTCAGCCACACGGAGTGAAATCGATTGCAGTTCCACCCGATTTCACATTGCGTGCGGTGAACGACGTGGACGTATTCGACGTGACCGGCTTGCCGCTCACATACGACCCCGTCACCGGCGAATAACGCACCACCCGATTGGTGCCATCCACCGTGAATAATCGCGAGGCGAACAGCGAATCATCAGACGTGCTCCCGACTCGTTGTTCATTACCGACCCCAACACCGCGCGCGTGCTCCATGACGTGACGGACGCATCATACGGCTTCGTTTTTACCTTCACACTGCCGTAATCGCTTACCGTACCGTTCTTCCACGTGGCGTCCTGGTACGTGATCACCACGCACTGCTTCGCACCAGAATCCCCCGGAGTGACCATGGTGATCGTATGGTTCGTGGCGTCATACTCAACACCCTCCGCGTAGCGCACATACCGGTCGAGGCTTTGCACCGACGTGGCTATTTCCGTGGAAGACCTGCTTCGTATCGCATCCGCGCTGGTGGAATGCAGGTATTGCACGATCGCCGTGGTGAACATGGTGGAGACGATGGCGAAGATGAACAGCGACACCATCATCTCCACCAAGGTGACGCCGCTTTCACCGCGCGCCATACGTTGCGCGACGGCGCGAATACGCAGTTTTCCGCTTGTTGTTCCGCTCATTGCAACCCCTCACTAGATGATGAGCTTGTTGTCGACGCCAATATCCAGCAGTTCCGACGTGGTGTACAGGCAGGTTTTGCCTGATGCATGTTGTCGTCCCATGTGACGCCCACCACCACGCGATCATGGGCATATACGTGTGCGCACCGAACGTGAACGCGCCCGATACCGTTTTGCCCGGATCCAGAATGTCGGCCGTGGCGCTTGTTGAGGTATTGGCCGTATAGCTCGTTGCGGAACTACGGGAAATGCCCAGCTGAGATGCGGTTTTGCACGAGATCTCGCCGCTGGCACGGAAACAGCGCTCCACCACCGTGTTCACCGTATATTCGGTATGCTTGGCGTCCTTGCCCGCAGTGGCACGAACCGGCTGAATATACTTGCTCTTGTCTGGATCAGGCGAACTGGTATAGCTCAGATCCGCCAATTGCGACGTGATGACGCCAACGTCGGAAAGATTCTTCTGCGCGGCGGTGACGGACGTTTCCCCCATGCCTTTGATGAGTTCATCGAGATATTGGTTGGCGTCTACATTGGCGATCTGCGCACGCATTCTTTCCATGCCGTCGTCACCCAGCGACACGGCGGTGGACCGCTGCTGCTGCGCATATGACGTGCGAATGGCCGTAATGGCGAACTGTGCGGCGGCAAGTCCCGTGATGCTCAACACCACGATCGCCACCAGCACTTCCACCAACGTGAAGCCGGACTCGCCACGTTTTGGCAATCGATTGACGCGACTCGCCGCAACCCCTGAATCGGGGGGCGTCTCCCGCTGTGCGCAAGCTGTACTCCATGAGCAGCTCCTTCACAAGATGCCACCCCATCATTGGAAGCGGCAGGAATTCGGCACGCAACCAAACGCGGTGCCATAAACATGAGTTACTGTATCACGATATTCTGCCAACGTTTTCACAGCAACATATTTCTCAAAAAACTTTGCCCCGATTAGCTTTTACCTGTTTTTGCGGCTACAATGCTGATTTAGCAGTACACAATACTGCAATCGTTGTAGCTCACATGACTTCGAACAACTGAACATCAGCCACCCCACAAATGCTGCCGTTTGCTTGGGGTTTCATGTTATGCCGTATGACAGGCGCATAAGCGCGCATGCGGTGCAGGAGGTCATTATGAGCGACGCCGGTTCGGGAGGCCGTTTCCCCTTCCTCAGGCGAAACAAAAACAGCGACACGCCGAACGCTTTCCCGCAAAGTATGGATCCGATCGCGCCGACAACCGGCGAGATCCATCAGGTGTTCACGCCGAGCACACCACGCCATGCGGCAATGACAAGCGACGCCACCGGAGATTTTCCCGCCATGCCAACGTCCACCGAAGGCATGGACGAACAGACCGAACGCCAATATGCCATGGCGTTGGCGCAAGGCATGAGCCTGCCGTTCGTGGACCTCAATGAATACCAGATCGACAAAGAAGTCATCAGCATGGTTCCCGACGATCTGTGCCGACGCAACCAGCTTCTGCCGCTTTCCATCGTCAACGGGCGCATCGCCGTAGCCATGGCGAATCCGAAAAACTTCGCCGCGGTAGACGATGTTTCCGCAACAACCGGCATGCCCGTCATCGCCATGGTCGCCATGCCATCGCAGGTACGCGACTGCATCAACCGGTTCCTGCGCGCCAATGCGGAGTTGACCGAACTATCGCACGAGATCGCCGCGACCGCGAAAAAAGAAGTCGACCTTGAACAAGACGACAGCGAAGACGCCTCCCCCGTGGCACGCTTCGTAAGTCTGCTCATCAACCAGGCCATCGACGACCACTGCTCCGATATCCACATCGAACCGCAGGAAGACGGTCTGCTCGTACGCTACCGCATCGACGGCGTGTTGCATATCTTCCAAAAAGCGCCACGCGCCATGACCCAAGGTGTGATCAGCCGCATTAAGGTCATGGCCGAAATGGATATCGGCGAGCGCCGCAAGCCGCAGGATGGCCGTATTACCGTACGTCACAACGGTCAGAAGGTTGATCTTCGCGTGGCGGCATTGCCTACGGTGTGGGGCGAGAAAATCGTCATGCGTATTTTGAGCACGCCTTCGGGCAATCTCAAAGTGGAGGATCTAAATTTCAGCGAACGCAATTTCGATGTGTTTTCCAAAGCGTACAACCGCCCGTACGGCATGGTGTTGGTGACTGGTCCGACCGGTTCGGGTAAGTCGACCACGTTGTATGCGACGTTGGGCGATGTGGCCCGCCCGGAAATCAACATCATCACGGTTGAAGACCCTGTGGAATTCCGCATGGAGGGCATCAATCAGGTGCAGGTGAACAATAAGGCGGGTATGACCTTTGCCGCCGCGTTGCGTTCGATTCTTCGTGCCGATCCTGATGTGGTGCTGATCGGTGAGATTCGAGACGAGGAGACGGCGACCATTGCGATCGAGGCTTCGCTGACGGGCCATTTGGTGCTGTCCACGTTGCACACCAATGATGCTCCGAGTGCGGTGACGCGTTTGACGGAAATGGGCGTGGAACCGTTTTGGTGAGCTCGTCGCTGGCTGCGGTGATGGCGCAGCGTCTGGCGAGGCGCCTGTGCAAGAAATGCCGGAAAGCCGATACGGCCACTCCCGTGGAGTTGAAGATGATGGGTGTGCCATATACGCCCGGCTCTCCGTTGCCGACCGTGTACCGTGCGATGGGTTGCCGTGAATGTTCCAACACCGGATATCACGGGCGTGTGGCCATTCAGCAGGTAATGGGCGTGGACACGCAGATGGAGGATTTGATCGCGCGTGGCGCCACGTCGCTGGAAATCGAGCAGGCGGCCAAGTCGAAAGGCATGACGTCGCTTCGTGAGGATGGCTGGCAGAAGGTTCTGCAAGGCATTACTTCCGTGGATGAAGTGCTTCGCGTGACCGTGTAGTTGTGTAATCGTGTGACCGCGTTTTCAACATATGTAAAGGACAATGATGACCGATATTGAACAGCAACCCGAGCTGAAAACCGAAATGAACACCGCGACGGATCCCGATGCGCAGCCGACTTGGGATGCGAACACCGATTTGTCTGGTTTGAAAGGTGTGACCATTCCCAGTACCGCTCCTTCATTCAACGAGGATCCGCGTAGGGGACGCCATTGGTCGCCCGACAATGCGATTCAGGCTGACGATGACAGTTTGCGCAGTATTTTCGCGTCGCTTGACGCCATGCCCGCGTTGCGGCATGGTTCCGGTACCGTTCCCGACCCCATGTCTAAGGCCGCGGTCGAGCAACAGCCGGCGGCCGAGCCTCAACAGAGCGCACAGCGGCAGTCTATGCAACAGTCAGCTGCCCCGCAAGCCGTTGCATCACAATCTGTAGCGGAACCGCAGCCCGCTCCGACACGGCCTGCGGAAACACCGCTCATTGCAGAACAACAGGAACTCTCCTACGACACCGCTTTTCCGGAAACCCCGGAAAACGAAGCCGTGGATCAGCAGAATCTGCAATTCGACGATGACGTGACGGAAGTCACCCCTGCATTCGAGTATCATGGACCGATCCAGCAAATCGACGGCGATCCGCCATCATTCATTCCAGGCGGCACGCCGTTCGCGCAACAGCCGGACGACTATGCGGCGTACGAGGAGAACGCGCAGACCATGCAGCCTTCCGCCATCAACCATATTGCGCAGCCTACGCCCGCTGCCAGACCGCAACCCAATATGAACAACAGGCTAATCGTGGATTTCATAGTGCCCGAAACCAATGATTCCGACGAGGACGCTGTTCCCGGACAACGCAGAATCAAAGCGCACCAGGTCAAAGAAACATTGCATGCCGAACATCCCGATGCGGATCCGGAATTCGTGGCTGCCATATGCCAGCTGGTGGAATTGAACGCGTCCGATCTTCATCTGGTGGTCAACGATCCGCCAATGCTGCGCGTGGATGGCAAGCTGCGCCCCGCCAAAGGGCTGAGCGTGTGGAACAAGGACCGCACGTATGAAGCCATCAAAGTGATGACCAACGAGCTGGAGATGGAACGGTTCAAAGACGATTTGGAACTTGATATTTCATTCTCCATCGGCGATCTGCTGCGATTCCGCGTCAACGTATACCGCGACCGTTTGGGCGTGTGCGCGGCATTACGAACCATTCCCACGGAAATCAAAACCGCGCAGGAGCTTGGTCTCGACCCGCATATCGCCGATCTGGCGTTACTGCCGCGTGGACTCGTGCTCGTATGCGGTCCGACCGGCTCCGGCAAATCCACCACGCTCGCCGCGATTGTCGACAGAGCGAATGCCGAACGCGCCGACCATATCATCACCATCGAAGACCCGATCGAATTCGTGCATCAACACAAGCGTTGCGTGATGAGCCAGCGTGAAGTGGGAACCGACACCAAAAGTTTCGCGGAAGCGCTTAAACGCGCGCTTCGTGAAGATCCCGACATTATCGAAGTGGGCGAGCTTCGAGACCTCGAAACCATTTCCACCGCGTTGACCGCCGTGGAAACCGGCCACTTGGTGTTCGCCAACCCTGCACACGCAGGACGCCGGTTCGACCGTGGACCGTCTGATCGACGTGTACCCGGAAATCAGCAGCAGCAGATTCGCGTGCAGGTGGCCTCCACTCTGCGCGCGGTGGTCGTGCAAACCCTGATTCCACGTGCCAGCGGGCATGGCCGCGCTCCTGCCACCGAAGTGATGATCAACACTCCGGCCGTGGCCGCGTTGATTCGCGGAGGCAAGGCGCATCAGATTCGTACCGTGCTGCAATCCGGCGAAAAGGAAGGCATGCATACGCTTGACCAAGATCTGGCGAGACTCGTCAACAAGGGCGTCATCACCTTCGAAGACGCTCTTGCCAAGGTGCAGGTCCTCGAGGAATTCGAAAAACTCTGCGGCGCCCGCTCCTCCTTCTAACCTCGCCGTACCCATACACCATCTTTACACCTATCATGAGCAACACAGCAGAAACACCAACCATCATCCAGCCCGACGTTCGGCGAACCGCGTGACGAACCTTCGAAAAAGACTCTTCACCTGGTTCGCCGAACAACGGCTGCACTGCATTGTCTTCATCGCCTACGTGACAGTGACCGTCACCGTGTCGTGTTTTCACGAACCATGGTTTGATGAGCGCAAGCTTGGCTGATCGCACGTGATTGCTCATGGAAGGAACTGCTTACCGTACGCACCCATTACGAAGGACACCCACCTCTTTGGTGGATGCTGCTTGCCATTCCCGCCAAACTTGGCATGCCTTACGAAATAGGATTGAAATCCCTCAATCTTATGTGCGCCGCGCTGATGATCTGGCTTTTGGAATTCAAAACGAAACTACCAGAATTACTAAAGGTAATACTGCCATTTTCCTATTTTCTTTGCTACCAGTATGGCGTAACTTCCAGACCATATGCGCTTATGATCGCCGCAATGCTGCTCATAGCCATCAATTGGAACAACCGCAACACCAAGCCATGGCCAGTCATACTCAGCATGATGCTGCTATGCGCCACGAGCTCTTACGGATTGGCAATCGCCGGCATGCTTGCCTTGAATTGGACGATTCAATTTCTCTGCGGCGAACGCTCGCTTATAAAAACAAGCAGCGTTTCGCGGGACTTGTTCTGCTACTGGTATTCGCCATCATACTGCTCCTCAACGTACTCCCCGCACCCGGCACATACCACGGTGACTTTGACATACATGGCACTGCAACAACATCACCCGCATGGGTTTCCGTATTCAACACCTGGCTGGTAATGCCTTCCGAGACGTTGTTCACTTCAACCTGTCGGATGGCAATATGCAGTTCATCGCTCTCACGCCAAGCGAGCTGTTTATGCCGTGCGTAATGTCATGCCTGATGTGGTGTTTTCTTATTCAGATTTGCCTACGCCGGAAAACCGCATCATTGCTGCTCACCACATACTTGGGTATAAGCGTTGCGTGCACCGCGCATCTTTCCATGCATCATGCGGGAATCATCTTGGGATCTTCATCGCCATTCTCGCCATCGATTGCGATATCGAAAAAATCAATTCCAACGATTGGCCTCAGTGGATCCGTAATCTCAACAACCGTGTTATGACTCTTCTTGGACCGAAGAAAACGGAACGGTATCTCCGTTTCTTCAAAATCCTCGGTCTTATCTTCATGCTTGTCAGCGTGTATTGGACGGCAAGCGCCAGTATTTGCGATATTCGGTACGACTATTCGTCTTCCCGGGCGGTAGCGTCTTTTATCAAAACCAACCATTTGGAGCAATACCGTTGGATGGCAGGCTGGACACGCGTCAGCAAGAACGACACCGCTTCCAATCCAGAAATCAACAAAATCATCGACAAAGGCGGATATTGCGGCGGCACCGACTGCATCGACTACACTTCTTGGTACGGCAGCACCCTTATCGATTCAGCCCTTACTTCGACCATACGCTTCTTGCCAATGCATACAAGGGACGAAGCTATTCGTCGTGGGAATGGTGCGTTGACCTATGCGGGAAAGAAAGACATCGAAACATGGAAATCGTGGGGCGAACCCGAATTCTACGACACTCTGTATCAGCCATTTTTCTTCTCCGACCTTGGTTACGACAGAAACCATTACACGAAAATCAAAATCGCCGAAACCAAGACACCTTGGAAAAGCACATGGTCGGAAGGCGCCTGCGAAATTTACGTGCGCAACGACATTTACGAGAACGTATTGCATTCGCCCGATCCTGGAATCGACTGGCCCGACGGCGCAACGCGCAGATAACAAGTGGACCGGCATCCAACTGGAACGTGTCGATTGTTCGTTTATGCAAAACGTGCCACTGTCAGCACCTTTGTATAGGCTAGATATGTTATGTACATGCAGGGGGGCTTCCGGCGAAAGCGGAAGCTGAGATAGGCAAATGCCTGACCCTTTGAACCTGTTGGTTAGGACCAACGTAGGGAGCAGACAATGGGCGATGACTCATATGCAGCTGCATTGCGTGAACAGATTGCGCAGGCAGTAAACGACGTACGCGAAACCACACCTTTGGCACAGTCGTTCACCAATTTCGTAACGATGAATCTTGTGGCCAACGCGCAGCTGGCCGCCGGCGGCACCGCAGCCATGAGCTTCCTGCCTGACGACGTGATCGACACCGCGGAAATCGCCGGATCGAACTACATCAATGTGGGCACACTCCTGCCGTTCTTCAAGGACGCGCTACCGGAAATCGCCTACAAACTGCACAAGAACGGCAAGACGTGGTACTTGATCCGGTCGCCGCGGGCATCGGCAAAACCCGTACCGCCATTCTCGAATCGTTCCGCACATACCCGCCGACCATTGTGCGCGGCAATGCGAGCGAAATCATCGCGCTCGATGCGATGTGGGGTTTGGCACAGCATGATTCCACCGTTCCCGGCACTCGCCCGGCAGGCGTGGAAGCCGTCGACGAAGTCGATTCCGCCGTTGACGCGGCCAAACGAGTGGCTCGTCATCTTGCGAAATACTCCCCTGTTGGAGCCGGCGCGGTAGCCGTTTCCGGAGCAGTCGATCTGGTGACTGACGGCGAGCGCGTGTTCCGTTTGCCCGGCGCAGCGCGATGATGACGAAGATCACCGCGCCGGCTGTTCGCTCGGCGGCGTTACCGCAACGTATCTGGCCGTGGCCGAACCGCTTGTCGCCGCGATTTCGGCATCATTGCTGTATAACAGGGCTTCCGAAATCGCCGAAGCGAAATCGTCCGGTCCCGGATCTTTCCAAGTGGCGCTGCTTGACGCGCTTTGGAACGTCACCGCCGAGGAAGTCGCCGCTTCCGAAATCATCATCGACTAGGCTTTGCCGAACCTGCATGGTATTCGGCATATCATGCGGGGTTCGGCAATTGCGTATATGGAAAATATGGACGATTGCCGGTTCACATTGTAGGTTTTCTGAATCACTTACCGAGAAGGGTTGATTATATGAACAATTATTCATATGCATCGATGCGCGATACATTCGATATGAGCGCCTACTTTGTGGTCGGCCCGCAGGATTGCAAGAGCCGTACTATTACCGGTGTGATTGAGGATGCGTTGCGCGGGGGTGCAACGTTCATCCAGCTGCGAGCCAAGAACACCGACGCGAAAGACATCACCAGCATGGCACGCGATATCGCGCAGGTTATCGAGAACAACGGCAAATCCGATTCCGTGGCGTTTGTGATCGACGATCGCGTGGATGTAGTTTGGCAGGCACGTCACAAGGGCATCAAAGTTGACGGCGTGCATATTGGGCAAACCGACTTGGAACCGCAGGAAGCCCGCGCGTTGCTTGGGGAAGATGCCATTGTGGGCTTGTCTGCCGAAACGGAAAGCCTGGTGAAGCTGATCAACGAGCTGCCTGCCGGCTGCATCGACTACATCGGGCCGGCCCGTTGCACGTGTCCACCACCAAGCCGGAAGCTTCCGTTGGTGGCAACGATGGTTCCGGGCATACGCTCGACGAGGCGCAGATCAATGCGATCTGCGATGCGAGTGATTTTCCGGTTGTGGTCGGCGGTGGAGTGACCGCCAACGATATGGAGATGCTCGCACATTCGAAGGCGGCCGGCTGGTTTGTGGTGTCGGCCATTGCCGGCGCAAGCGATCCGGAAGAGGCGACCCGCAATATGGTTTCGCGATGGAAGGCAGTGCGCGGTGATGCAAAGCATGGGCACGTACTGCGCAAATAGCAATCACGGATCACGAATATTTCAGAACTTCGCATCATAAGCAAGCAAAAGCAAGTAAGGAGTCATTCATGACCAGCACTTTGGCACCGGTATTGAGCATCGCGGGATCGGATTCCTCCGGTGGTGCCGGCATTCAGGCAGATTTGAAAACCATGCTTGCCAATGGCGTGTTCGGTATGACCGCCATCGCGGCGCTGACCGCGCAGAACACCACAGGCGTGACCATGGTCACGAACACTCCTCCGGAAATGCTCGCCGCGCAAATCGACGCAGTATTTGAAGATATTCCGCCGGTCGCGGTGAAGATCGGCATGGTGTCGAGCGTGGAGCTCATCAACGTGATCGCCGACCGTCTGATTGCGCATGATGCCACGAATATTGTGCTTGATCCGGTGATGGTGGCAACGTCCGGCGCGAAGCTTATCGAAGGCGACGCGATTGCGGCACTGACTTCCAAGCTGTTCCCGCTGGCCACCGTCATCACGCCGAATATGCCGGAAACCCAGGCGCTGTGCGAGCTGGCCGTCGAACAGGTGCCGACGCGATCGACTACGAGAATGGCGAAAGCATCTCCAGTGAGAACGACATGGTGACGGCAGGCCATATGCTCGCCGGCCATTTCGGCTGCGCGGTGCTCGTCAAAGGCGGTCATGGCACGCAGGATGCCAGCGATGTGCTCGTTGAACCGAGCGGCAAAGTCACTTGGTTCCGCGCGCGTCGTATCAATAATCCGAACACGCATGGCACCGGATGCACGCTGTCTTCGGCGATCGCATCGCATCTGGCGCTTGGCGAGACATTGCCGGAAGCGTCGATAGTGCAAAACTGTATCTGACGGGCGCCTTGGAGGCGCAGCTTGACCTCGGTCACGGATCCGGACCGATGGATCACGCTTGGAAATGGCGCTGACAGCCAAATCCGCACCAACCAATCCAAGTCGTATCAGGCCGATAGGAACGCAACGAAAGGAACGAACATGACCCTTGATGCAATGCGGAAAAGCAGGAAGTGCCGATCAACCCGGAAACCGGCAAACCGTATATCAACACGCTTGCGGCGGTGGCCATCTCCCCCGCCGGCGCAAGCCCTGAAAAGTCCACGTACGTCGGCGCAGGCGGTCGACGTGATCCGTCAATCCGGATTGCCGAGTGAAACCAACGCCATGTTCACCAACATCGAAGGCGACATCGACGACGTGCTCAAGGTGATTCGCGACGCCACCATGAAGCTGGCTGGCCAGGGCTATCGCACCGACGTGGTGATCCGTCTCGACATTCGCCCAGGTTTCGAAGGTCAGATCCACGCCAAGCAGGCACTTGTGGACGAAATCCTGTCGGAATAAATCAGGCAGTAAACTGTTAGATCGTCAGAAAAATCGAAAAGCGCGCTATTTATAAGGAATGGCGCGCTTTTCTTATTGATTTGGGTATAGTGTAGCGAATATGACTACGATGAAGGAAATTGCCGAAGCGGCAGGGGTGTCCATTTCCACTGTTTCCCTGGTGCTTAACGGCAGGGATGAAGGACGTGTGAAAGCCCCTTTGGCCGCGCTCGTACGCGAGAAGGCAGACGAACTCGGCTACACGGTCAATCCTCTGGCGCGCAGCCTGCGCACTTGCCGCACGCGAATTCTCGGCTTCATCAGCGAGGAAGTTGCCACCACGCCGTACGCAGGCGGCATCATTCTGGGCGCGCAAGACGCGGCAAGCACCTACGGGTACATGATCATCACGGTCAGCACCGATGGCAGGGCGAGCGAAGAGAACGAAATCGCCACGCTGAAACGGTATGGCGTGGACGGTTTCTTCTATTCGAAGATGTCGAATCGCATTGCGAGCGTGCCAGCCTCGCTCGGCGATTATCCGGTGGTGATGGTGGATGCCACCGATGCCGACAACCAGATTCCCAGCATCGAGCCGGACGAATTCCAAATCGCCTATGATGCCACGAAACGGCTGATTCAGGCCGATTGCAAGCGTATCGCCTACATCGGATGCTCGGAAAACATGATTGCGCAGGATGGCCGTTTTGCCGGGTATCAGGCGGCATTGCAGGATTCCGGTTTCGCCTATGATCCTTCGCTGGTATGCAATGTGCTCAATAATGGTCCTGCGTTGCGTGCCGTCGACAAACTGTTTGACGAACGCAATCCCGACGGTTTCTTTTGCTTCAATGATGCGCGCGCCTGGTATGTGTACGAATGTGCGGCACGCCGCGGACTGACCGTCGGCAAGGACGTTTCCATCGTCGGCGTCGACAACCACCGCGTGTTCGCCGAAACGCTGGAACCGCAGCTGACCACGGTGGAACTGCCCCACTATGAGATGGGTTATTGGGCCGCATGCAAGCTTATTTCGATGATCGAACGCAAGCCCGTCGACAGTTCGTCTTGGCCGAATACCACCGCTCCCATGCCGCCGTTGGATTCGCCGATTCCTGCGAAGATCCATTGCGCGCTGATAGAAAAGGGATCGGTTCGCAGCTAAGTTTCGCGATCTAAGACCACATGAAAGGCCTGTTGACGTGTCCGTTACGACACGCCGAGAGGCCTTCTTTTTTATCCCCCATTTCGGCTTAATTCCAACACTTCCAAAAAGCGTTGGAATTACTTACGTCAATCGATTGACGTCAATCGTTTGACGCGCTATTATTTAACCATGTTCATCCACTTGGCACGGCAGCTGGGTGAATGACGGCATAACACAACATCGGCACACAACCGAGGTGCCGCGCGGCAGCGGCACAAACAAAGAGAAACAGAGAAACAACAACATGGCAAGTACAACTCGATCTGCATGGAAGAATCCTTCCTACCTGCAGAGCTCCTTCGGCATCTTCATGTTCTTCTGCTCCTGGGGCATCTGGTGGTCCTTCTTCTCCCGCTGGCTTACCGACCCGGCCCACGGTCTGGGCATGACCTCCGCCGAGCAGGGCCAGATCTACTCCATCAACTCCCTGGCAACCCTGGTCATCATGTTCGCCTACGGCGCCATCCAGGACCAACTGGGCATCAAGCGTAAGCTCGTGATCTTCGTCTCCGCCATCGCAGCGCTCGTCGGCCCGTTCGTGCAGTTCGTGTATGCCCCGATGCTGACAGCCGGCGGCACCACCCGTTTCATCGGCGTGCTCATCGGCTCCATCGTGCTGTCCGCAGGTTTCATGGCCGGCTGCTCCCTGTTCGAGGCACTCACCGAACGCTACTCCCGCAAGTTCGGCTTCGAATACGGCCAGTCCCGAGCTTGGGCTCATTCGGCTACGCCATCGTGGCGCTGTGTGCAGGCTTCCTGTTCAATATCAACCCGCTGCTGAACTTCTGGGTCGGCTCCATCTGCGGCCTCGGCATGCTGTGCATCTACGCTTTCTGGGTTCCGGCCGAGCAGAAGGAAGAGCTCAAGAAGGAAGCTGATCCGAACGCGGCTCCAACCAACCCGTCCTTCAAGGAAATGATTTCCGTTCTGAAGATGCCGACCCTGTGGGTGCTCATCGTTTTCATGCTGTTCACCAACACCTTCTATACCGTGTTCGATCAGCAGATGTTCCCGAACTACTACGCTTCCCTCTTCTCCACCACTGAAATCGGCAACGCCACCTACGGCACCCTGAACTCCTTCCAGGTGTTCCTCGAGTCCGCATGATGGGTGTTGTTCCGATCATCATGAAGAAGATCGGCGTGCGCAACTCCCTGCTGCTCGGTGCAACCGTGATGTTCCTGCGCATCGGCCTGTGCGGCGTGTTCCACGATCCGGTCAGCGTCTCCATCGTCAAGCTGTTCCACTCCATCGAGGTTCCGCTGTTCTGCCTGCCGGCATTCCGCTACTTCACTCTGCACTTCGACACCAAGCTGTCGGCAACCCTGTACATGGTGGGCTTCCAGATCGCTTCCCAGATCGGCCAGGTGATCTTCTCCACCCCGATGGGCGCCCTGCATGACGCCATGGGCGATCGCCGACCTTCTTCACCATCTCCGGCATCGTGCTGGCAGCCTGATCTACGGCTTCTTCGTGATCAAGAAGGACGACCAGGAAGTCGGCGGTGATCCGTTCTACACCGACAAGCAGCTCAAGGCCCAGGCCGCTGCAGAAGCGAACGCCTGAACGCAATCGCAAGTCCGGCCAAGAACATAACTGAATCGTGCTGCTCGAAGCGTTTCCCCTTTTTCCGCTTCGGGCAGCATTCTTACAACTTTTACTCAAAACTCAATAAGCAGCAATTCAACAATCACAAGAAAGGCTATTCAACGATGACTGGCTTCACCCCGGACGCACCCGTCCTTCACGAAATCAAGAACCACAGCGAGGCTCTGGCACAGGCGGAGGCGGGCGTTGCAGCCATGGCCGCCGCGCGCAACAACCGTTGGTATCCGAAGTTCCACATCGCCTCCAACGGCGGCTGGATCAACGATCCGAACGGCCTGTGCTTCTACAAGGGCCGTTGGCACGTCTTCTACCAGCTGCACCCGTATGGCACCCAGTGGGGTCCGATGCACTGGGGTCACGTCTCCTCCAACGACATGCTCAACTGGAAGCGTGAGCCGATCATGTTCGCCCCGACTCTCGAAGAGGAAAAGGACGGCGTGTTCTCCGGTTCCGCAGTGATCGGCGATGACGGCGAGCTCAAGTTCTACTACACCGGCCACCGCTGGGCCAACGGCATCGACAACACCGGCGGCGACTGGCAGGTGCAGATGATCGCCGAACCAGACAACGACGAGCTGACCAGCGCCACCAAGCGCGGCATGATCATCGATTGCCCGCTCGATAAGGTCGACCACACTACCGTGACCCGAAGGTATGGAAGACCGGAGACAAGTGGTACATGACCTTCGGTGTCTCCTCCGTAGAAAAGCGCGGCCAGATGTGGCTGTTCTCCTCCGATGACATGGTTCGTTGGACCTACGAGCGTGTGCTGTTCGAACACCCGGATCCGAACGTCTTCATGCTTGAATGCCCGGACTTCTTCCCGATCAAGGACGCCGAGGGCAATGAGAAGTGGGTCATCGGCTTCTCCGCCATGGGCGCAAAGGCCTCCGGTTTCATGAACCGCAACGTTTCCAACGCCGGCTACATGATCGGCACGTGGACCCCGGGCGAGGCGTTCCAGCCGGAAACCGAGTTCCGCCTGTGGGATTGCGGCCACAACTATTACGCTCCGCAGTCCTTCAACGATGGCGAGCGCCAGATCGTATACGGCTGGATGAGCCCGTTCGTTGAGCCGATTCCGATGCAGGATGACGGCTGGTGCGGCAACCTGACCCTTCCGCGTGAGATCACCCTGGGCGCCGACGGCGATCTGCACACCGCTCCGGTTGTCGAAATGGAAGGTCTGCGCGAGAACACCACCGATTTCGGTGCGATCTCGCTGGACGTCAATGGCGAGCAGACCATTGCCGACGATGCCGAAGCCGTTGAAATCGAAATGACCATCGATCTCAACGCTTCCACCGCGGAACGCGCCGGTCTGAAGATTCACGCGACTGAGGATGGCTCTTACACGTATGTGGCGTTCGACGATCAGATCGGCCGCGTGGTGATCGACCGTCAGGCCGCAGCTCAGGGCGATCGTGGCTACCGTACCGCGCCGCTTTCCGCCGAAGAACTGGCTTCCGGCGAGCTCAAGCTGCGCGTGTTTGTGGATCGCGGCTGCGTGGAAGTGTACGTAAACGACGGCCGTCAGGCCATGAGCTCCTTCAGCTACGCTTCCGAAGGCCCACGAGCCATCAAACTTGTTGCCGAATCCGGCACGCTTGAGGTCAAGTCCTTGAAGCTCCACACCATGAAGTCATCGGACTGGAGTGAGGCTAATCCAAGGCAGTAGCAAGGGTAAAGAGTAAGGCGGGTTTCGTGTCGAATGAGATACGAACGCCTTTCGTTTTGGTTTGGAACGTGGTTTAGGGAGTGCTTTATACTGGCACCCCGGTAATGAACTTTTCTGACCGGAACGCGGGCAGGCTCCTCACCTTACTGATTTCTCGCCACCGGTCACGTGCGCGCCCACTATGGCGCAGAAAGCAAGGTGAACGATGGCGGTTTCGCACGTTCAACGCAGGGATTCGGCAACAGGATCCATACCCTCAAACACGAGTTCGCACATGGGTTCGGGCATGGCTGCGAACACGAATTCAAAAGCCGGCATTGTCGCAAAACTTCTCGAAGCTTTGTCCGCCTTTGCTCACGTTTGCAACGCCGTATTCCCACGGTTATTGCAGTAGTGCTGTTGCTGGCGGTATGGGAGGCGTGGGTCCGCATCGGCAATGTGCCCAGCACCATGATCGCCGCGCCAAGCGAAATCGCACAGGCCACCGTCGAAACATGGTCGACGTTATGGCCTGCCACGCAAGTCACTTTGCTTGAAGGTACCGTCGGATTCCTGTTCGCCGTACTGTTCGGCATTCTCATCGGCATACTGCTGTACTGCTCATGCATTGCGAACGCCGCATTGCTCCCGTTGCTTTCAGCTGCGCAGACCATGCCGTTGATTTCCATCGCTCCCCTATTTTTGATCTGGTTTGGCTTTGAGATTTCCGGAAAAATCGTGATTGTAACGGTATTCGGCTTATTCCCGATTGCAGTGCAGACGATTCGTGGGCTTGAAGCGGTCCCCCAGTTTTATTCGGATGTTGCGCTGACTTGTGGCGCCACGAAAGCGTGGACACTGTGGCATGTGAAGCTGCGTGTGGCCGCTCGTCAGATTTATGGCGGCATCCGCGTTTCCGCCGCATACATTTTCGCCACCGCCGCCACCGCAGAATATTTGGGCGCGCGCAAAGGTCTTGGCATTTGGCTACAGGCCGCCTACAACTCGTTCCGCACACCGCTGATCTTCTCGGCGACGCTGGTCATCATCGCCATCACCGGCGTTCTGATGTGCCTGGTGAACCTCAGCGAACGCGTACTGCTCGGCCCAGCTGATGCCGACGCCGATCCCGATGCAGACCAGTAAGTCAAACACGCCAAACATCATCGGCCTTCTGCAAACGCAGCATTCGCAGCATTCGCCACTCCGCATTGCATGTCGGTCACGCTGCCTACGTATAATAAAACCCGCTGTTAAGCCAATGCGTGGCAAACCGGCAATATTCCACGCCTTTCATTAGGCACCGTAAGGAATGTCGGGGGCATTGGACGAGCGGGGGCCTGAGGCCCTTCGTATCGTTTTCTGCCCGAACTCCGCTCGCAGCATATCCCTAGAAAACGATAGAGAATACAGATTCAAGGGAAATCGCTTTATGAGCATCTTCAGCAGGCATGACGCCACCGCACGTACTCACATCGTAAGCACAATAATCGCACTCTTCAGCGCAATCGCCATGTTGTTCAGCGTTACCGCATGCGGACAAAGCAACGATTCCGCAACAAGCACAGCATCTGGCAGCAGCGATCTGACCAAAGTGACCTTCATGCTGTCCTGGGCGCCCGACACCAATCATATCGGCGTATATGTGGCGAAAAACAAGGGTTATTTCAAAGAGGCAGGTCTTGACGTTGATATCGTGGCCGTGGCACAGGCCGGTGCCGAACAGGCCGTGAACAACGGCGTGGCCGACTTCGCATTGTCGAACCTCACCAACGTAAGCACGTACGCTGTTAAGGGCGCAACCATCAAGCAGGTGCTGCAGGTACAGCAGAAGCCAAGCGCCATCTGGTGTTCGCTCGCTTCCAATACTGAAATCAAATCCCCGAAGGATTTCGACGGCAAGACTTTCGCCACGTTCGGATCCAACGAATCCGATGCGGTGATCCGTCGCATGATTCAGTCGGACGGAGGTAAGGGCGAATTCGACAAGGTGACCGTCGGCACGTCCACGTTCCAAACGCTGTCCAGCAACAAGGCTGATTTCGGTGGTTTCTATGCCACTTGGGAGGGTGTGCAGGCCGACATGTACGGTCCGAAGCTCAACTGCTTTACCGAACCGGATTACGGCGTTCCCGGCAATGCCGACACCATTGGCGTGATCACCAGCGACAAGACGATTTCCAACAATCCCGAACTGGTGAAGAAGTTCGTACAAGCCACCAAGAAGGGCTACGAGTACGCATATTCGAATCCTGACGATGCAGCGAAGATCCTTGTGAAGGAAGCTCCCGACGCGAATCTCAAGCTTGATTTCGTCAAGAAAAGCATGAAAACCATTGTGGACGGTCAGTATTGGGGCGATCCCGCCAAGATCAAGGATGGTTCGTTCACGTTCGGTACGAACGACGTTGAAGGCGCCCAGCAGTATTTCGACTTCCTCGCTCAGGAAGACGCCTACACCGATTCGCATGACAAGGTGGTGCACGACGCTCCGCAAGCCAAGGATCTCGCCACCGACGAATTCCTGAAATAATCGGGTTTGAACGAGTAGGTTTGTAACCCGTTTAGGTGCGAATAATCGAAAATATTGGAATACGGCATCCTGCATTTTTATTTCATGCCCAACACTGCTTGCTCAGTTCGGGTTGAACATGGTTTGTGGGATGCCGCACCATTATGCGTTGCATTTGGCTTCATTGCACGAGTTTGATTAAATACAAATATGACACGACTGATTCTTGATGTGGACACCGGTATCGACGATGCACTGGCGTTGGCATACCTTGCGACGTTCGACACTGTTGACGTGCTTGGCGTGATCGGCACGTACGGCAATGTTTCCGTCGACACTGCGGTTCGCAATACTTCGTATGTGCTGGAACGGTTGGGGCTTCGGCACATTCCAGTGATACGTGGATCGTCGCATCCTTCATGGGCTCGGTGTTTCATTCCGGATGCAGGTTGTGCGCAGTTTCACGGCACGGACGGATTGGGAGGATTCGGCCCGGCTTGCGATAGTTCGTCTTCGGATACTGCTTTTTCAGATATTTTTTCGGATAATTCCGGTTCTGATACTGTTTTTTCTCGTGATTATCGTAGTCTGATTTCCGTTGGCGGATATGCGTTGGATGATGTTCATGCGAATCCTGCGGTTGATTCGTTTGAATTGTCGCTTACTACGGATTCGGCTTCTTTTATTCATGTTGATGATTCTTCCGCCGACTCGGTTTCCGAAGGCGTGCAGTTCATTATTGATCAGGTTCGCGCTTATGGTTTCGACGTCACTGTGGTTGCGACCGGTCCGCTGACCGATATTGATGCTGCGATCGCGGCCGCACCGGATATTGCCGGCAAACTCAACTGGTATGATGGGCGGCACGTTGACGCAGGAAGGCAACTGTTGGATCTGACTGCGGAAACGAACATCATTCAGGATCCGGAATCCGCAGATCGCGTGTTCCATTCCGGTGCCGACATCACCATGGTCGGCTTGGACGTAACGCATCAATGCCTGATGGGTTCCGATGCGACCCGTGCTTGGCGTGAAGCAGCGAATGCTGACACACTTACCAGCTCGACCGCATCCCAAGTCGCTGATTCACTTGATGGTTCAGCTGGTAGTTCAAATGCAGCTTCAGCTCGAACCTCGAGTGTGGCTGCAAGCCCATCTGCTTCCGATGTGCGCGTATTCCTCGCCGACATGGCTGATTTTTCCATTGCCGCAAACCTCAAGGCCGACGCGCGACTGTTTTCACAGGGCATGCCATTGCATGATCCTCTGGCCGCCGCCGTTGCCGTGGATCCGTCGCTGGTGACCTGTATCGACCTACCAATGAAAGTCGAGCTCGAAACCGGCGATTTCCACGCACCCGAGGCCGAACCATCGGCGATCCCGCCGGACTGATCGACTCCAACGCACCCCGCATCCACGTAGCCTTCCAAGTCGACTCCTCCCGTTTCGTCCCCACCTTCACCACCCGAATCAGCACGTTGTAACAAACAAAACGGGGAGAACATTATGTTCTCCCCGCAGTTAACCTAATCAACTCAGCAAAAACTACTTTTTGACGCCGCCGAAACGACGGTCGCGGTGAATGTAGTGGTCGATCGAACGCCATAGCACGTCTCGACCGCAATCGGGGAACAGTTCCGGCACGAAATCAAGTTCGGCATATGCCGCTTCCCACGGCAGGAAGTTCGACGTGCGCTGTTCGCCGGAAGTACGAATCACCAAATCGCAATCAGGAATATCAGGATTGTACAGGTGTTCGGAAATCATTTTTCCGTTACGCGATCGCCGGAGATCTTGCCGTCACGCACTTCCTTTGCGATTGCCGCGCAAGCATCCGCAATTTCGGCACGTCCGCCGTAATTCAGGCAGAACACCACGTCGATGGTCGTGTTGTTTTTGGTACGTTCCTGTGCTTTTTCCAATTCGTCGATAACGGATTTCCATAGTTTCGGACGTCGGCCGGACCAGCGCACGCGCACGCCCCACGCGTTCATCTGCTCCACACGACGGTGGATGATGTCACGCGAGAAGCCCATCAGGAAGCGCACTTCCTGCGGGGAACGCTTCCAGTTCTCCGTGGAGAACGTATACAGCGACAGGTAGCGCACACCGGCTTCGATGGCACCTGCGATGGTGTCGAACACCACCGGTTCGGCAGCCTGATGCCCGTCGGTGCGAATCAGCCACGCTGCTGCGCCCAACGACCATTACCGTCCATGATCACGCCGATATGGCGCGGAACCTTGTTCTTCGGAAAATCAGGAATAATCGACGGGTCAGAAAATGGTGCCGCCGGAATGTCAAGGGACTTGTAATCCACGTTCTCAAAAGCCATACCCGCTAATCTACCAAGCGC
>ENA-OQHA01000285-OQHA01000285.1-human-gut-metagenome-genome-assembly--contig:-NODE-285-length-26529-cov-5.242595_pt1 | contig 26529 bp, 32 predicted proteins | sample MGYA00242558_ERZ504707 | MGnify/ENA primary metagenome ERZ504707 (study PRJEB26092, sample SAMD00036197) | human gut metagenome | host: Homo sapiens | study: EMG produced TPA metagenomics assembly of...
ACCGTCCGCAGGAGAGGCGCCGCTTCAACAATAACGGAGACCGCCGAACCGCAGCGGAGACCGTCCGCAGGGAGAACGCCGCTTCGGCGGAAACAATGGAGACCGCCCGAACCGCAGCGGAGACCGTCCGGGAGGAGACCGCAATAACGGCGGAAGAAGCGGAAACGGTGAGAGAAGCGGAAGACCATTCGGTGAGCGTTCCGCACGTCCAAACGGAGGCAGACCGGGAAATAATGGCGGAAGACCGTTCGCAGGAAAGGATGATGATTCCCAGAATCAGAACCGCCGTCCGGGAGGAGACCGCCGCAGAACCGAGCATAAGAGCTCTGCAGGCGATACAATGAGCCTTGGCATCAAGAAGCCAGGCCGTGATACAGGAAGAAAAGAAAAAGACAAAAACAAAGATTCTTTAAGAGAAAATAAATTCAGTGAAGACAGAGGAAGAGGCGGAAACCGTCCGAACCAGGGACATCATCAGCAGTCCAGACTCCCGAAAGCGCTCCAGAAACCGGTCAACAAACCGAAACAGGAAGCTCCGAAGGATGAGGTAAAGGAGATTACCCTGCCGGAGAAAATGACCATCCGCGAGCTGGCTGAGAAGATGAAAATGCAGCCGGCAGTCATCGTAAAGAAACTGTTCATGGAAGGAACGATGGTTACCGTAAACCATGAGATCGATTTCGAAAAAGCACAGGAAATCGCGCTTGATTATAACATCATCGCTGAGCCGGAAGAGAAAGTCGATGTGATCGAAGAGCTCTTAAAAGAGGACGAAGAGGATGAAAAAGACATGGTTCCGCGTCCGCCGGTAGTCTGCGTTATGGGACACGTTGACCACGGTAAAACATCTCTTCTGGACTGCATCCGGAACACCCATGTCACCGACCGCGAGGCTGGCGGTATTACCCAGCACATCGGTGCATACACCGTTTCGATCAACAAACAGAAGATTACGTTCCTCGATACCCCGGGACATGAGGCATTCACCGCTATGCGTATGCGTGGAGCCAATGCAACGGATATCGCCATTCTCGTTGTCGCAGCAGACGACGGTGTGATGCCGCAGACCGTTGAGGCAATCAACCATGCAAAAGCAGCCGGCGTTGAGATCATCGTTGCGATCAATAAGATCGATAAACCAGGCGCAAACGTAGAGCGTGTAAAACAGGAGCTCTCCGAGTACGAACTGATTCCGGAGGACTGGGGCGGAAGCACCGTATTCGTTCCGGTATCTGCAAAGAACAACGAAGGTATCGACGATCTGCTTGAGATGATCCTTCTGACTTCCGAAGTGCTCGAGCTGAAAGCAAACCCGAACCGGAAAGCAAGAGGTCTTGTCATCGAGGCTGAGCTGGATAAAGGAAAAGGACCGGTTGCTACCATTCTGGTACAGAAAGGTACCCTGCATGTCGGCGATTACATCGCAGCAGGCGCATGCTCCGGTAAAGTCCGTGCGATGATGGATGATAAGGGACGCCGCGTCAAAGAGGCAGGCCCGTCTACTCCGGTTGAGATCCTCGGACTTTCCGATGTTCCGAACGCAGGAGAGATCCTCGTTCAGACCGATAACGATAAAGAAGCAAAGAACTTCGCAGCAACCTTCGTGGCAGAGAACAAGAAGAACCTGCTTGAGGAGACAAAAGCGAAGATGTCCCTGGATGATCTGTTCAACCAGATTCAGGAGGGTAACTTAAAAGAACTGGCACTCGTTGTCAAAGCCGATGTACAGGGATCTGTCGAGGCAGTAAAACAGAGTCTTGTCAAACTCTCCAACGAGGAAGTTGCCGTACGCGTCATCCACGGAGGTGTCGGTGCGATCAACGAGTCCGACGTTATGCTGGCAACCGCATCTTCCGCCATCATTATCGGATTTAACGTACGCCCGGATACGAACGCAAAATCCATGGCAGAGCAGAACGGCGTAGACATCCGTCTGTACCGTGTCATCTACCAGGCAATTGAGGATGTTGAGGCAGCCATGAAGGGTATGCTTGAGCCGGTTTACGAAGAGAAAGTTATCGGCCATGCCGAGGTACGTCAGCTCTTCAAGGCATCCGGTGTCGGAACGATCGCCGGAAGCTATGTACTGGACGGAACGTTCCAGAGAGGCTGCAAAGTTCGAATCAGCCGCGAAGGAAACCAGATCTTCGAAGGAAATCTGGCATCCCTCAAACGTTTCAAAGACGATGTCAAAGAAGTGCGCTCCGGCTATGAGTGCGGTCTTGTGTTTGAAGGATTCAACGATCTTCAGGAGTTCGATCAGGTCGAGGCTTATATCATGGTAGAAGTGCCGAGATAGAAATGAGGAATTAAGTTGAGAAAAAACAGTATTAAAAACACCAGGATCAACGGGGAAGTACAGAAAGAGCTTTCCAACATCATCCGGAACGAGATCAAGGATCCGCGCATCGGAATGATGACCTCTGTCACAGCGGCAGAGGTAGCGCCGGATCTGAAGACGTGTAAAGTATATATCAGTGTGTTTGGCGATGATGAGGCGAAGAAAGAAACCATCCGCGGCTTAAAGAGCGCGGAGGGCTTCATCCGCCGTATGCTGGCCAAGACCATTAACCTCCGCAACACACCGGAGCTGACCTTTGTCCTGGATGAGTCGATTGAATATGGCGTTACGATGTCGAAACTGATTGATGAAGTAACACACAAAGAAGACAAAAAGGATGAGGAAAATGAAGAAAATTGATGAAATTCTAAACGGAGTCTCCTGCATGGCCATCGCCGGACACGTTCGTCCGGACGGTGACTGCATCGGTTCCTGCCTGGGATTATACCAGTATCTTCGCGACAATCGGCCGGAGATTCAGGCAGATGTCTATCTTGAGGATCCACGGCCGGAATTTTCCTATCTTCCGGGCTTTTCTGAGGTAAAGACAAGCTGTGAAGAGAAAGCGTACGACCTTGTGGTCCTTCTGGATGTATCCAGCGAGGAGCGCATCGGCGTTGCCGCACCGCTTCTTGCAAAAGCGGGAAAGACGATCTGCATCGATCACCATGTGACGAATACAGAATATTGCGAAATCAATCACGTAGAGCCGGATGCAAGCTCTGCCTGCGAGGTGCTGTTTGGGCTTCTGGAGGAAGAAAAGATCTCCGAGCCGTGCGCCGAGGCGCTGTACACCGGTATTGTGACCGATTCCGGCGTATTCCAGTACAGCAGCACCTCTCCGCACACGATGCGGGTTGCGGCCGCTCTGATGGAAAAGGGAGTTCCGTTTACCAGAATCATCGAGGATGCATTCTTCAAGAAAACATACGTACAGAACCAGATTATGGGACGCACGCTGACAGAGAGCATCATGCTTCTCGACAAGCAGTGTATTGTCGGTATCGTGCGGAAGAAGGTCATGGACTTCTATGGCCTGACATCGGGAGATATGGATGGCATTGTCAGCCAGTTAAAAAATACAGAAGGCGTTCACGTAGCGATCTTCTTGTATGAGCTGGAGCCGCAGGTCTTCAAAGTAAGCCTCCGCTCCGACGAGCTGGTTGATGTGAGCAAAATCGCAGCCGTATTCGGCGGCGGCGGCCATATCCGTGCGGCTGGCTGCACGATGTCAGGTTCTCCGTATGATGTAATCAACAATCTGACTCTGTATATCGAAAAACAGCTTCTTGCAGAAGAGGAAGAAGAGACGACAGAGGAAGAAGCATAAACAGGAAACAGCCGGGCGCAGAAAATATATCCACGCCCGGTTTTCTTGTGAAAAAGAGGGAGACAAAACAACATGATAAACGGAGTTCTGAACGTATGGAAAGAGGCGGGATTTACGTCGCATGACGTGGTTGCGAAGCTGCGCGGCATCCTGCACCAGAAAAAAATCGGCCACACCGGAACCCTAGACCCGGATGCGACGGGCGTGCTTCCGGTCTGCCTTGGAAAGGGAACGCGTCTCTGCGATATGCTGACCGATGAGACGAAGACGTATGAAGCGCTGCTTCACCTTGGAATCGCAACGGATACGCAGGACATGAGCGGAACCGTGACAGCAGAAGCGCCGGTGACCGTGACGGAAGAAGAGGTGCGGGACTGCATCGCCTCGTTTGTCGGGGAGCAGCAGCAGGTGCCGCCGATGTATTCCGCGCTGAAGGTTAATGGAAAGAAACTCTACGAGCTGGCGCGGGAAGGCATCGAGATCGAGCGGAAAGCCCGCACGGTGCACTTTTACGAGATCAGCATTCTGGAAGTGAAGCTTCCGCTGGTGCGCATGGAGGTAACGTGTTCGAAGGGAACGTATATCCGCACCCTGTGCCACGATATCGGCGAAAAACTGGGCTGCCACGGATGTATGGAGCAGCTGATCCGCACGAGAGTCGGCCAGTTTGACAGAAACGGAGCGCACACGCTTGACGAGATCGCAGCGATTGTCGGTGAGGGCCGCCTTTCGGAGATCCTCGTGCCGGTCGATGAAATGTTTGCCGCGCTGCGCAGCTTTGCGACAGCGGACGATCATGCGAAAAAGCTTGCGGAAAACGGAAATCCGCTGAAACCGGCGCAGATCCGCGAAATCGGGGAAACTGCTTCCGGCGGGGACTTCGCAGAAGACGAGGAGTTCCGCCTTTATCTCGATGACGGAACGTTTGTCGGTATTTATCAATACAGACCATCACAAAACTTAACCAGACCGGTCAAGTTATTTCTGGAGAGAACATGAGATATCTAACAAAAACACTGGATTTTGACAGCAGAGGGGACAGCGTTGTAACCCTGGGAAAATTTGACGGCCTCCACCGGGGGCATATGCTTCTGATCCGCCGTGTCCTTGCAATCGGCAGAACGGAAGGACTGGAAACGGTTGTGTTTACATTTGACGTGCCGCCGCAGTCGAAAGTGCAGCATGTCAAGCCGCATCAGCTGCTGACGAATGAGGAGAGAAGAGCCCGCCTCGAACAGCTTGGCATGGACTGCCTTGTGGAATGCCCGTTTGTGGATGAAGTGATGCACATGACGCCGGAAGCCTTTATCAAAGAGATTCTGGTGGATAAGCTGCACGCGAAAAAAGTTGTTGTGGGAAAGGATTTCGGTTTTGGCTACAAGAGAAGCGGCACAGCCGAAATGCTGAAAGAAATGGGCCCGTCCCTTGGTTTTGAAACCGAGATCATCGAAAAAGCAGAGGAAAACGGCCGCGAAATCAGCAGCACCTGGGCACGGGAAGAGCTGGAACAGGGCAATATGGAAGCCGTGAGCGGTCTGCTCGGCTACGATTACGCGGTTCACGGCGAGATTGTCCACGGTCATGCACTCGGCAGAACGATCGGCGTGCGACCATCAATCAGATCCCGCCGGCAGAAAAGCTGCTTCCGCCGTTTGGCGTCTACGTTTCCGAGGTGAAAATCGAAGGAAAAATTTATTACGGTATCACAAACATCGGTGTTAAGCCGACGGTACAGGAAAAATTTACCGGCGTGGAGACGAATCTTTTTGACTGCAGCGAGGATCTCTATGGAAAACAGGCGGAGGTTTCTCTGTTAAAATTCCTGCGCCCGGAGCAGAAATTTGCTTCGATCGACGCGCTGAAAAACCAGCTCGATCATGATGTTGCGGCAGGGAAAAAATATGTAGAAAAAAAGTTCGCTCAGCAGTGAAACACTCGCTGTTTCGCTGCGTAAGAAAGTGATTCAGGTGTGAGCAGCTCTCCTTTTGCGAAGCAAAACTTAAAATGAGAGCTGCGAAAGTTACAGTTCGGAGAACTGTAACTACGTGAAAATTCATCGCGAAAACATCTGATTTTAGTATTTACAATTCGAAAAGCGTATGCTATACTAATCGAGTATGCGGGACAAAAAGATCCCCGGACCTGATTCAGAGGCAGGACACTCCGACCACTTCTTAGTCAGCGGTGCAATCAAAATAACAGGAGGAATTTAAAATGATTTCGAAAGAAAAAAAACAGGCAATCATCAAAGAGTATGCAAGAACTGAGGGAGATACAGGATCACCGGAAGTACAGGTAGCTGTTCTTACCGCAAGAATCGAGGAGCTCACTGAGCATCTGAAAGTTCACCACAAAGATCATCACTCCAGAAGAGGTCTTCTGAAAATGGTTGGTCAGAGACGTGGTCTGCTTGACTACTTAAAGAAAACTGATATTGAAAGATACCGTGCTTTAATCGAGAAGTTAGGAATCAGAAAATAATCAGCTTGGAACAACGGGCGGGATACATTTTCCGCCCGTTTCTTTGCTTGTAAGATCAAAGACGCAAACGACATGGAGCCATTCTGAGCTGCATTGCATCCGTAAGAAGCTGCCAGTGGCAGGTTCTGGAGGTGCAGGAATTTTATCCGAGACCACTGAAAAACACATTGAAAAGCTGCATCCTGTCCGTATTCCGGTGTGCTTTTCAGTTGTTTCGGAAATTCTGCTCAGAAGAAAAAAAGGAGATTATTTATGTACAAGAGTTTTTCTATGGAACTGGCAGGCAGAACCCTGACCGTAGACGTAGGCCGTGTAGCAAAACAGGCAAACGGCGCAGCATTTATGCATTATGGCGATACTGTAGTTCTTTCTACAGCAACCGCATCTGAGAAACCGCGTGACGGCATCGACTTCTTCCCATTAAGTGTTGAGTACGAAGAGAAGATGTACGCCGTTGGAAAAATCCCGGGCGGATTCAACAAAAGAGAAGGAAAAGCAAGCGAGCACGCAATTCTGACCAGCCGTGTCATTGACCGTCCGATGCGTCCGCTGTTCCCAAAAGATTACCGCAACGATGTTACATTAAACAACATGGTAATGTCCGTAGATCCGGAGTGTGATCCGGAAGTAGTCGCAATGCTGGGTTCCGCAATCGCAACCTGCATTTCCGACATCCCGTTTGACGGTCCGTGTGCCATGACTCAGATCGGTATGATCGACGGCGAGTTCATCGTAAACCCGACTCTCGCACAGAAAGCCGTATCCGACCTGAAACTGACCGTAGCTTCCACCAGAGAGAAAGTCATCATGATCGAAGCCGGAGCAAAAGAGATTCCGGAAGCAAAAATGATCGACGCCATCTACAAAGCACACGAAGTAAACCAGGAAATCATCAAATTCATCGACAGCATCGTAGCAGAGGTTGGAAAACCGAAACACGCTTATGAGAGCTGCGCTATTCCGGAAGAGCTGTTTGCAGCGATCAAAGAGATCGTTCCTCCGGCAGAGATGGAAGAGGCTGTTTTCAGCGATGATAAACAGACAAGAGAAGAAAACATCCGCGTCATCACCGAGAAACTCGAGGAGGCATTTGCCGACAACGAAGAGTGGCTGGCAGTATTAGGCGAGGCTGTTTACCAGTATCAGAAAAAGACCGTTCGTAAGATGATCTTAAAAGACCACAAACGTCCGGACGGCCGTGCGATCACAGAAATCCGTCCTCTGGCAGCAGAGGTTGACATTATCCCGCGTGTTCATGGTTCCGCTATGTTCACCCGTGGACAGACTCAGATCTGCAACGTAACAACACTGGCTCCGCTTTCCGAAGCACAGAAACTGGACGGACTGGATGAGTTCGAGACCTCCAAACGTTACATGCATCAGTACAACTTCCCGTCCTACTCTGTAGGTGAGACAAAACCGTCCCGCGGACCGGGACGCCGTGAGATCGGCCATGGTGCTCTGGCAGAACGTGCCCTGGTTCCGGTACTTCCGACCGAGGAAGAGTTCCCGTACGCAATCCGTACCGTATCCGAGACCTTCGAGTCTAACGGTTCTACTTCCCAGGCAAGTATCTGTGCATCCACCATGTCTCTGAGGCTGCCGGTGTACCGATCAAAAACCGGTTGCAGGTATCTCCTGCGGTCTGGTAACAGGCGAGACCGATGATGATTACCTCGTACTGACCGATATCCAGGGTCTCGAAGACTTCTTCGGCGACATGGACTTTAAGGTAGCTGGTACCCACGACGGAATCACTGCAATCCAGATGGATATCAAGATCCATGGACTGACCCGTCAGATCGTAGAAGAGGCGATTGCCAGAACGAAACAGGCAAGAGAGTACATCCTGACCGAGGTTATGGAGAAAGCGATCGCAGAGCCGCGTAAGACGGTCGGCGAGTTCGCTCCGAAGATCATCCAGATGATGATCGACCCGCAGAAGATCGGTGAAGTTGTCGGCCAGAGAGGAAAGACCATCAACGCCATCATCGATGAGACCGGCGTAAAGATCGACATCACAGACGACGGTGCAGTTCCATCTGCGGAACCGAGCAGGCTATGATGGATCAGGCAAAGAAATATATCGAGATCATCGCAAGCGACTTTACCGAGGGACAGATCCTGACCGGAAAAGTTGTCAGCATCAAAGACTTCGGTGCTTTCCTTGAGTTCGCACCTGGAAAAGAAGGTCTGGTACACATCTCCAAGCTCGCAAAACAGCGTGTTGAGAAAGTAGAAGACGTTGTCAGCCTTGGCGATGTTGTAAAAGTAGTCTGCATGGGCAAAGATAAAATGGGCCGTGTAAGCTTCAGTATCAAGGATGTTCCGGCAGACGCGAAATAAATAGATCTGCCAGACGATAAAGAGCGGGGAACACAGAAAAAGGGATCTGCAAAACGGTTCGTTTTTCTGTGTTTTCTTATGTCCAATAGGAGTGAAAGCTATGAGATACCATAATATAACGAAAGACGATATGCTGAACGGAGACGGCCTGCGCGTCGTGCTCTGGGTCGCCGGATGCGGTCATCACTGCAAGGGATGTCAGAATCCGATTACCTGGGATCCAAATGGCGGCATCCCGTTTGATGACGCGGCAAAGGCAGAAATTTTTGAACAGCTGGACAAGGACTACATTTCCGGCATCACCTTCTCCGGCGGAGATCCGCTGTATGAGGCAAACCGGGCGGATGTGACGGCTCTGGCAAAAGAGATCAAGGAAAGATATCCGAAAAAAGATATCTGGGTTTACACCGGATATGAGTGGGAATCCGTCTGTGATCTGGAACTGATGGATTACACGGACGTGGTTGTGGACGGCCGCTTTATTCTTGCCCAGAGGGACGTTACCTTGGAATGGAAGGGCAGCCCGAATCAGAGAGTCATTGATGTGAAAAAGACGAGAGCACGCGGCGAAGTCGTACTGTTCGGCGAAAAGTAGTCACGCAAAAAGAAAAGGAGACGCTTTATGGAAACCATTAAAATTCAGTATTTAAACGATGAAATTGAGCGCCTGCGCTATATCGACGGAAAGTCCGACTGGATCGACCTGCGCGCGGCAGAAGAAGTAGAGTTAAAGGCCGGAGAATTCAAGCTGATCCACCTCGGCGTTGCCATGCAGCTGCCGGAAGGCTATGAGGCACATATTGTGCCGAGAAGCAGCACCTTCAAGAACTTCGGTATTATCCAGACGAACCACTGCGGTATCATCGACGAGAGTTACTGCGGACCGAACGACTGGTTCTACATGCCGGCGTACGCCCTGCGCGACACCGTGATTCATGTGAATGACCGCATCTGCCAGTTCCGCATCGAGAAACACCAGCCGACCATCGGCTTTGAAGAAGTTGACCACTTAAACGGCGAGGACCGCGGCGGAATCGGAAGTACAGGAAAACAGTAAATCTGAGCTGCGAATTATTATAGAAAGACCCCGAAACATCAGTGAAAACTGGCGTTTCCGGGGTCTTTTTTATTTATCTGAACCGTATTATTCGTGATTTGAATTTTTAAAGCTGTTGATGAAGCTCGAAATCCTGCTGTACCCATACTGCTTCACATCAAAGCCCGGGAAGCGGCTCCGCAGAGCGTCGTGGATGATGCTCAGGTTGTCGATATGGCCGCCGTTGGAGCAGATCAGGTCGGTGATGCATTTCTCAATCTGCTGGCGCGATACGGTGTTCTGGCGCTCTTTCACGAGGTAATTGTGACCCGTCTTCAGCACCTCGATATCATTCATACTCTCCAAAAACGTAGAAAGCTTCGAATAGCCGTAATTTCGAACATCAAACTCCGAAAATTTCTTCTGTAAAATACTGCCGATCTCACTGAGCGTCGTATTCTTTCCATGGTCATTATTTTCCGTCAGCACACGGGAAACCGTCCGTTCAATCTCGGCCTTGCTCGTAATCGCTTCATCCTGCGAAGCGCCATATCCATAGCGCGCCGAACTTTCCGAAACAGCGGGAATCGCAGGAGAGATATCATCCTCATTCTGGGAGATCACCTCAAGAATTTTAAAGGCATCACACGCCACACGGAACGACGATGGAGTCTTCTGCTCACCCATACCGAGCACGAACATTCCAGATTCGCGCAGCCGCTGTGCCAGCTTCGTAAAGTCGGAATCCGAGGAGACCAGGCAGAAGCCCTCCACATTTCCGGAATAGAGAATGTCCATCGCATCGATGATCATCGCGGAGTCGGTCGAGTTCTTTCCGTTCGTATTGCTGTACTGCTGGATCGGGTTGATCGAGTAGCGTAAGAGCTGCTCCTTCCAGCTTTTCTTCGAGATATCGGTCCAGTCCCCGTAGATTCTCTTGTAAGTAGCGACGCCCTGGTCCGAAACCTCGTCCAGGATATATTTGATGTATTTCGGGGAAACATTGTCCGCATCGATCAATACGGCAAACCGGCTGTCTTTCTGTTCCATAGATTCTGTCCTTTCTGCGGCTTGAATAGTTACGAAAATAGATACCTCTAGTTTAGTACATTTCAGCCCACAAATCAACCGGGAGTTTGAAATGACAAAAAAACTTGTCAAAAGTATTGACAAATAAGTTGTCAATAGTAGAGTAGTAGATGACAAGAAAAGTTGTCAAATAGAGAGCTCATCTAAAAAACGTGACAAGAAAGGAGATGCTGCGATGCCGCTGTACAATCAGTTAAAAGAGTACCGTTCGAAGCTCGGCATCAACCAGACCGACCTTGGGAAAATGGCGGGGGTATCGAGACAGACCATCAGCTGATCGAGCGGGGAGATTATTCACCGTCGGTGACACTGGCGTTAAAACTTGCAAAAATCTGTGAAGTAAAAGTAGAAGATATTTTTCAATATGAGGAGGATGAATCATGAAAGAAAAACAGGGGAACAAACCAAATTCCTACGGAAAGTTGATGAAACGGATGCTGATTTATCTGGGAATCGGCGGAGTCTGTGGTTTTTTTGTCGGAATTTTTATGACGTTCGGAGTGAAAAATGGCATGAGTGATCTGAGCGATCTGGTCCGTCCGCTGGCACTGCCGATCATTGCGGTAATTTTCGTTGTAAGCATTGTCCTGATGGAATTTTACAGCCGGAAATTAAAGGATACGATGAAGCATCTCGAAGAAGCAGAGGATGAACAGTACGAAGTCTTAAGCTATGAAGAAGAGAAATACGGCGCGATGCTGATGAACTGCAATGTGATTTCGCAGGTCTGCGATTTCATCGTGCTGTCATTTACCTTTCCCGTTCCTGGCTGGAAGAAGCATCGGGAAAAGAGCTTGCTGGATTCCTGGCAGCCTGTGTTCTGTTTTGTATCAACTTCTTTCTCTATGGCTATTATCAGATGCGTTACGTGAAAATGGTTCAGGCGGCTCATCCGGAGAAGAGAGGCGATATGAACTCGAAAAACTTCCAGAAAGACTGGATGGCAAGCTGCGATGAGGCAGAAAAAGAGATGGTATACCAGAGTGCCTATAAGCCTATACGGCGCTGGGCAAGATGCTTCAGATCCTGCTGTGTGCAACGATGCTCCTGCATCTGGTGTTCCATACCGGTATTCTCGCAGTCATTGTTGTAGGCGTCGTTTATCTGACGATGACACTCACGTATAATCGTTCCTGTGTAAGTCTGCAGAAAGCAAAACTGAATCTGTAATCCTGTAAATACAAAAAACTGCGTGGAATGCATTTCAGAATCGTGCATTCCGCGCAGTTTTGCGTTTGGTATGAAAAATGTCAGCTGATCGGAGCCGTTGGTGTCTTTGAATCATACTTTTTATCGATATCCTTCATGACGAACAGATACGAAACACCGGTAAAGACAGCTGCCGTCACCCCAGGCTGCAGGGTCACAGAAGCAGGCGAGCGGATAGCTGATGACTTATGGCAATCACAGCTACAATAAGGCGCGCAAAGAGTTCAGAAACACCGCCCATCATAGGCAGAAAGCCGTAGCCGCAACCCTGCATTGCATTTCGGAAAATAAAGATGGTGCAGAGCGGTACATAAAAAAGAGCACACATATAGGAATAAGTCTTTGCCCATGGCATCATGGCGGCCATATCGACATCACCCGAGAAGAAGAGGGAAAGACATGGCTTCAGAAGAAGGAAGACGAGAACAGCGGCTGCGATCGAATATGTGATGGAAGTCAGAAGTGCAGCGCGAACTCCCTTTTTAATCCGTGGAATATCGCCCTTTCCGAAATTTTGTCCGCTGTAGGTTGCCATCGTCTGTCCCATTGCGGAAAAGCCCTGTGTGACCAGATTCTGCAGCTTACAGGCCGCCGTGAAAGCGGCAACTGCCTCCGAGCCGAACAGGTTAATGGCAGCCTGCATAATCATTGTACCAGATGCGGTGATGGCAAACTGGAGTGCCATCGGAATGCCCATCGAGAGCTGATGGCGGGAATCTGCCGCATGAAGCTTCCAGTGGTGTTTTTCCGGCCACATATCCGGCATGGAGCGATAAATATAAAAAAGACAGAGCACAGCAGAAATTCCCTGGGAGAAAACGGTTGCATATCCGGCTCCCGCAACGCCCATTTTAAAACGAATGATGAGAAGCAGATCCAGAAGAACATTTAATACAGCCGAAAAAATCAGGAACATCAGCGGAGTCTGGCTGTTTCCTACTGCACGCAGATAGGAGGAAAGCAGATTGTAAAAAATCGTAGCGATCAGGCCACCGCAGATAATCATAATATAGGTATAAGCGTCCTGAAAAATATTTTCCGGTGTGTTCATGAGATGCAGCAACGGCCGCATGGAGATCATGCTGAAGAATGTCAGGACAACCGTGAAAAGGAGAGCCAGTAGAATGCCGTTTGCCACACTTCGCTTTACTCCGCTCGTATCCTTTGCACCGAACCGTTGCGATGTCAGAACCGTAAAGCCTGCTGTGATGCCCTGCGCAAATCCAAGCACCAGGAACATAATCGTTCCCGTAGAACCAACTGCAGCCAGTGCATCCGCTCCGACATATCGGCCAACGATAATCGTGTCTGCCATGTTGTAGAGCTGCTGGAAAATATTTCCGATAATCAGCGGCAGCGTAAACCGCAGAATGACCGGAAGCGGACTTCCCTTTGTCATATCTCTTTCCATGAAAAAACCTCCTCAGAATGATGGTAAAATTAGTTTTATCTTCGTTTCAAACAAAAGCTATTTTATCACATTCCAAAGAGGTTGTCACACCTTATTTTGACATTTTTCCGGTAATTTTTGATTGATTGAAATCAGAAATTTTCCAGTCTGTTTTTATAGAAGTTTTTCATACACAGTTTTGATTTTTTCCGCCGTCTGCTGCAGCTTCTGCGCACGGTGTCCGAAAATTCGAACAGCAAGATCGCCGCCGGAGAGCGTCGTTGCGCCGCCGTCGATTTCCGGATCGCCGTCAAGAATTTCCCGGATTTCATTGAGAAGCGTATCCGCGTATTCTGTCCGTGAGAGAAAAAGGTTCGCCATATGCGTGTATCCCTCGTACATACCAATCCCTTCCATCGGCATCTGATCGGCAGATAGCAGGTGTTGTCGCGGTAGATCAGCTTTTGACCGCGGAAAATCTGTACCTTTGAGGCAAAGCGGCGGTACTGGAACCGCTCTTCGTGCGCATTCCGTCCGCAGGAGATGATTTCCAGCAGAAACAGGCGGGATGTCTCGTCTGCCAGATGAATCGTCATTGTACTCGTAAAAGAAGACTGTGCAAACGGAATGACGGGCTGCGGATAGTAGTAAGGTACCGCGTGCGGATCAACCTGAACGGAAATTGTGCGGGATGCCGATCCCTCGTCCATTTTGTGGATCTTCTCAAACGACTGCGACAGGACCTCGAGATCCGCCCCCTCTTTTACATGGTAAGAAAATTCCTGTGAATCCCCTTCCATAATACCCGCGGAGGCACAGAGAGGCATGATCTGGATTCCGCCGTTCTCTTTTGCAAACGGAGCCATAATCTTGTACGGCGCCGTAAAGGAGAGGTCTTCGAGAATCGTCTTTCCGTTTTTTAACGCCGCGCAGGCCGTGATGCGGGAAATCTTTCCGAATTTGTTTTCCATAAGCATCACATTCCCTCTAAGAGCACATTTTCTTTGATCCAGGAAACAACATCATCCACATGGACGTCGCCGCGGATGTTGGTGAACAGAAACGGACGCTCGCCACGCATTTTTTTCGAATCGTGTTCCATGACTTCCAGGCTTGCACCGACATACGGAGCCAGATCAATCTTGTTGATGACGAGAAGATCGGACCGTGTAATGCCAGGGCCGCCTTTCCGCGGAATCTTATCGCCCTCAGCGACATCGATAACAAAGATCGTGGCGTCCACAAGCTCTGGACTGAACGTAGCGGAGAGGTTGTCACCGCCGCTCTCGATAAAGAGAAGCTCGATGTCCGGGAACCGCTCCATCATCTCGTCGACGGCCTCGAGGTTCATCGAAGCATCCTCGCGGATCGCGGTGTGCGGGCAGCCGCCGGTCTCCACGCCGATGATGCGTTCCACCGGAAGGACGCTGTTCTTCGCGAGAAACTGTGCGTCCTCCTTTGTATAAATATCGTTGGTGATAACGCCAATACTGTAATCGTTTGCCATTTTCCGGGACAGCGCCTCAATCAGTGCCGTTTTTCCGGAGCCGACCGGTCCTGCTACTCCAATTTTTACGTAAGACATAACACATACCTCTTTTCCTGAAAATAATGATTGCGCGAAACAAACACATTACGACATATAAAGACGGGAATACAGTGTTTCATGCTGGATCCCGCGGATATCAAAGCCCGGCGCAGAAAGACAGAGATCCTCCGCACTCCGGTGTTCCAGATCTTTTAAAATCTCGGCAAATTCCGCATAGCATCCGCCGAGAAGCTGCTGTCCGGCGCTCTGGCTTAACGGTATCGTTTTGACGCAGTTTGTCACGATCGCGGAAGTCTGCGCATAGAGATAATGCGACAGCGCATCGGCAAGCGGAATGTTCATGGCAGCGCAGAAAACACCGTAGATACAGCAGTGGTTTATCGCCTGCCCTTTCCTGGCAGTAAGATAACGGCGGAAGATCCCGTTTTCCTCTTTTGTCACGGGCAGCTCCAGCTTTTCGATCGTCTTTGCAAAACGGGACCCCATTTTCCGTGCGGCCTTTCTTTGTTCCATCGGAATCCGCGACGCTTCCAGAATTTCTTCAATCGAAAGAAGCTGTTCCAGATCCCCGTCTGCGGCAGCAAGATAGGAGAGTCTTGCGGCGAGAAGTTCCGTGAAGGCAAGATTCCATCGGATTTTGTGGTGGATATATTCCTTTGCCGTCGCCTCATCGTGCACAATTCCACGCTGAATATACGTCTCGAGTCCCTGCGAGTGCGAGTACGCGCCGATCGGAAACAGGGCGTCGTTGATCTGAAGAAGATAAAAATTAAGTTCGGACATAAAAAGTCTCCTGAAAAATCATAAGATATCGAATGAGCCTGCCTGCGAAAAGGGGCCGGCCCATTCTTTTCTGCGTGCGGACAGACCGCATCAGTGATGATGATTGTGGATCGATGCGGAAATCCGCTGGTCGAAGTCGAGCTTTTTCAGTTCTTTTTCGGCCGTAACGCCGTGGAGTTTCTGAAGCATCAGAAGCATCGGCTCATTGTAAATCGTGATAAAAGTATCGTTTTCGCCCCAGAACAGCGGTGCATGGCGGTTGCCGATCTCGTAGCAGACCTTTGCCGCCTGCTTTTCGTGACCCGGAGTAAGGGAAATGCGGATCACCTCGCACGGAGGCGTATTGACGGCGATGATTTTTTCATCGTCTGCATAGAGCACATCACCCTGATACAGACCCCTTGTGAGAATGGAATCGTCCATGCGGATGCCGAGCTCCGTTCCGTGGTCGGTCGTCTTTTTATGAATCTTTTTGAAGGCTTCATGCCATTCGATATCGACGTATTCGATCGTTTTTCCGGAAGTGTCAAATTCCGAAAGTTTTCCTAAAATCTGTTCGCAAACCATTGAAAAAAGTTCCTCCTTACCGAATTACCAGATCTGAAGCAGCATCATGACGCCCGGGATCCACGCGGTGACAACGCCCTCAAATACCTGAAGGCACGGCACAAATTTTCCGAGCTTCTTTCCGCAGATATCCTCCACAAAAGAAGTACCCCAGAGAATGGCCCACAGATACCAGATGCCCGCCCAGCGGAGATCCGGCGTGATGCCAAGCGCCGCGCTTCCAATGAAGCCTTCGATCGTTCCGAAGATGACAGCGTTGACGGCAACAAAGGTCGAAAACCACGCAAAAGGGATCGGGCTGGCGTTTAAAAATTTATTGACGGCCACAAAGAGGTAAGTGAAGCAGAACAGCAGTCCCGTTCCGGCAGCGTAATAATTTCCCTGCACGAGATTCACGAAGTTGATGAAAAGGGAAAGTCCGCCGGTAAAGATATTCATTACAGCGGCCGAGCGTCCATCCACATGGTACAGGGTGCACATGCCGTTGTTGATCAGTACAATTCCTACAAATAAAAGACACACTCCAAGCATAATAAAATTCTCCTCGTATGGTTTTACAGAATGCAGAGCCGTTTAGAACAGGCTGTAAAGCTGGGTCAGCGGCAGTTTTTCTGCTGGCTTGGAAGTGATCTCCTCGCCGTCAACAGTGACCTTATATGTCTCCGGATCTACGGTAAGCACCGGCGTGCGGTCGTTCCATACCATATCCTTTTTGCTGATACTGCGGCAGCCGTGTACCGGGACAACCGTTTTTCCAGTCCGTATGCGTCTTTGATACCGGCATCGAAAGCAGCCTGGGAAACGAAGGTCAGGCATGCCTCCTGTTTTGCTTTTCCGTGAGCGGCAAACATCGGCTGATAGCAGACCGGCTGTGTCGTCGGGATCGAAGCGTTGGCGTCTCCCATTTTCGAAGCGACGATCATACCGCCTTTGATGATCATATCCGGTTTGGAGCCGAAGAAAGCAGGATTCCAGAGCACGAGATCAGCAAATTTTCCCTTTTCGACCGAGCCGACATACTCGGAGATACCGTGGGTGATGGCCGGGTTGATCGTATATTTTGCGATATAACGTTTCACGCGGAAGTTATCGTTTTCATGACCGGCATCCTGCGGCAGAGCGCCGCGCTCATCCTTCATTTTGCTTGCGGTCTGCCACGTACGGGTGATGACCTCACCGACACGGCCCATCGCCTGGGAGTCGGAACTCATCATACTGAAAATACCCATATCGTGCAGAACATCCTCTGCGGCGATCGTCTCCGGGCGGATACGGGAATCCGCGAACGCAACGTCCTCCGGGATGTGCTTGTCGAGGTGGTGGCATACCATCAGCATGTCAAGATGCTCATCAAGTGTGTTGACAGTGTAAGGCATTGTCGGATTCGTGGAGGAAGGCAGAACGTTCGGTGCAGCAGCAGCGCGGATGATGTCCGGTGCGTGGCCGCCGCCGGCTCCCTCGGTGTGGTACGTATGGATGGTTCTTCCGCCGATGGCCGCAAGCGTATCTTCGACGCATCCGCCTTCGTTCAAAGTATCGGTGTGGATGGCAACCTGGACATCGAACTCATCGGCAACGTTGAGGCAGTGGTTAATGACCGCCGGCGTTGCGCCCCAGTCCTCGTGGATTTTCAGGCCCATCGCACCGGCTTTGACCTGCTCAATCAACGGAGCCTCGTCGGAGCAATTGCCCTTGCCGAGAAAACCAAGGTTCATCGGATATTCCTCTGCGGCTTTCAGCATCATGCGCAGATTCCACGGTCCCGGGGTACACGTCGTTGCGTTCGTGCCGTCCGCCGGGCCGGTGCCGCCGCCGATCATCGTGGTCACGCCGCTGTAGAGGGAGCAGTCAATCTGCTGCGGGCTGATAAAGTGGATGTGAGTATCGATGCCGCCTGCCGTAACGATCATACCCTCGCCGGCCAGAGCCTCGGTCGATGCGCCGACCGTCATGCCAGGAGTCACGCCGTCCATGACATCCGGGTTTCCGGCTTTTCCGATGCCGGCGATTTTTCCGTCTTTGATTCCGATGTCTGCTTTTACAATGCCTGTAGCATCCACGATCAGAGCGTTTGTGATGACAAGATCAAGGTCTCCGTCTCTGCTGCAGGTCTTAACGGACTGTCCCATACCGTCGCGGATGGATTTGCCGCCGCCGAATTTTACTTCATCGCCGTATGTGTTGTAGTCTTTTTCGACTTCAATCACAAGGCTGGTGTCGGCAAGGCGGACCTTATCGCCGACGGTCGGACCGTACATAGCGGCATATTTACTTCCGGAAATTTTTACACTCATTTTTGCTGTCCCTCCTTACAGAAATCCTTTTAACTTCGCGTTTTCCAGTGATGCGGCTTTCGTGTCAGCGGTAGCCTGTGCGCGGGTCAGGTCATTCAGACCGAAGACACGTTTTCTGCCGCCCATCTCGACGAGCTGCACCTCTTTTCCTCGCCCGGCTCAAAACGGACCGAAGTTCCGGAAGGAATATCGAGGTGATAACCGTACGCCGTTTCCCGGTCAAAAGAGAGGCACCGGTTGACCTCAAAGAAATGAAAATGGGAGCCGACCTGAACGGGACGGTCGCCCTTATTTGCTACCATGACAGTGACTGTCTTTTTGCCTTCGTTTAATGTGATCTCGCGATCGGAAGCCATGATTTCACCGATTTTCATATGATGTCTCCTCCTTACTGAATCGGATTATGTACAGTTACCAGTTTGGTCCATCCGGGAACGTCGCCTCGACCTGAACCTCGCCGATCATATCGGCAACGCCGTCCATGACATCGTCGCGGGTCAGAATCTTTGTGCCGAGCTGCATCAGCTCCACAACGGTCTTTCCGTCCCTTGCCAGTTCCAGAAGCTCGGAACTGATGTAGGCGAGTGCTTCCGGGTAATTCAGTTTCAGGCCGCGTGCTCTCCGCTCTTTGGCGAGATTACCGGCCATATGAAGCATCAGTTTTTCCTGTTCCTTGGGATTTAATCTCATGGTGTTCCTCCTTTTTTGCATAGAAAAAGAGCAGACCAGGGAGAAAACATTTCTGTTCAGACTCCTTTGTCTGCTCTTTCATATTTTATATCACGCATTATAACGGGTGTTTTTTATTTGGTCAAGAACTTTTTGCTATTTTTTTGATTGCTTTTTTCATGTACAGCAGAGGAAAAACCATAGAAAGCAAAGAAAAGAGGGGAAAATGCAGAAGAAAACAAAGAAAATTCTCTGAAATAAACAGTATATAACAGTTGACAACAGTAGCTGACTGTTATATACTGTTTATTGTAAAGGAGAAGAGAAACGATATGCATATTATTTTGAATCATTCCTCCATGGTGCCGATCTACGAGCAGCTCATGGAGCAGATCAAATCAGAAATTATCAATACAGCATTAAAAGAAGGAGAGGCGCTCCCATCCGTCCGTTCTCTGGCCGGGGAACTGCGGATCAGTGCGCTGACCGTCAAAAAGGCGTATGACAAGCTGGAAGAGGAAGGATTTGTTACAACGATTCACGGAAAGGGAACGTATGTAACGGCTTCCGACAAACAGCTCGCGCTGGAGGCAAGGCAGAGAGAAGCAGAGGCGGATTTTGAAAAAGCCATCGACCGTGCCCTTGCGATGGGAATGAGCCGGGAGGATATTCTGGAGACAGTAACCCTTCTTCTGGAGGAAAAATAAGGAATGCCGGAGCAGCGGCAGAAAGGAAGAGACAGACATGATAAAAATGCAGAATGTCAGAAAGGTGTATCCGGGATTTGATTTTGAGCTTTCTATGGAGATTCCGGAGGGAAGAATCACCGGACTGATTGGAAAAAACGGAGCCGGAAAAAGCACGGCGATCCGGCTGATGCTCGGCCTTGCAAAAGCAGATGGCGGAATAATCGAACTCTTTGGAAAACCGATCACAGAAATTATGGCAGAGGACCGGCAGAATATCGGCGTTTCGCTGGCAGAATCTGGATTTAACGGACAGTTTACCATCGTGGAAGTGGAGAAAATTCTGGCGAAAATGTATCCAAAGTTTGAGGAAAGCTGGTTCACCAGAGAGTGCCAGAAGCTGCATCTTCCGGAAGGAAAACAGTTCAAGGAATTTTCCAATGGAATGAAGGCGAAGCTGCGTGTACTTACCGCCCTGTCACACAAGGCACAGCTTCTGATCCTCGACGAGCCGACCGCAGGACTCGATGTGGAAGCGAGAAATGAGATTCTCGACCTGCTGCGCGAATACGCGGCCGAAGATGAGAGCCGGACGATCCTCATTACGTCCCACATCGCCTCCGATCTCGAGCATCTCTGCGATGACATTTATCTGATTCACGGGGGAAAACAGCTCCTGCACGAGGAGACGGATGTGATTCTCGAGCAATACGGTCTCATCAAGGCAGACGAGGCGCAGTATGCGGCGCTCGACAAAGAATATCTGCTCGATACCCAGAAAGAACCGTATGGCTATGCATGCCTTACCAACGACAGAAAATATTACGAAGAAAACGTTCCCGACCTTGTAGTAGAGCGGGCCGGAATTGATGATGTAATTTTGATGATGACAGGAGGAGAAAAAGATGAGTGGATTATTAGAGAAAGATATCTGTCTGCTGTTAAAAGGCCATCGCAACACGATGATCCTTTTCCTTATGATCTGTGTATTCCTCGGACTTAGCCAGACGGGCACCTTTATTCTGGGCTATTTTCCGTTTCTGATGATCGTTCTGCTGATCGGAACGCTTTCCTGCGATGAAGCGGATAACGGACTGCCGTTCCTGTTCACACTCCCGATTGACCGGAAACTGTATATCCGCGAAAAATACCTGTTCTGCGTGGCCGGAACCGTAGTATCGTTTGTCCTCGCCTGGGCGTTATACCTGGTATCCCTGCTGGTGCACGGCGTTTCGAATGTATCTGGTGTTCTCTCGGAAAATGCGGGAATGATACCGGTCTTTCTGGCGGTATTTTTCATCACCATTTCCATCATGATTCCGGTGCAGATCAAATGCGGAGCAGAAAGCGCACGGGTCATGATGGCAGGAATCTGTTTTCTGTTTGCCGGTGTGATTCTGTTTGTGCAGAAAGTCGCAGGAGAAGCGACACTGGATCAAATCACGGAGCTGATTGGCACCATTACGGCACAATTCCGGGCCAGGCAGGAATTTTTACTGCAGGCATCGTGGTTTTGCTGATTTCGTACCGGATCAGTGTAGGATTTATGGAGAAACAGGAATTTTAGAAAAAACGAAAGACGCCAGATTTCATTTTAAAACGTGAAATCTGCGTTTTTGCTGTGATAAAATTTGCAGAAACTTGAAAAAAATGGCATTGTATGGTATTCTTTACAGGATGTTGCTTAAAAATTATATAAGAAGAAACAGAGGAAAAAATGAAAAAATTATTTGCACAGATTGTGAAATTCGGTATCGTCGGCTTCATCAGCTTTGGTATTGATTACGTGACCGGACTGATCGTTCTGAACCTTGTTATGGCGCTGACTCCAGTTCATATTTTGAAATGGCATCGCTTGTCGGTTCTGTTGCCGGATTTACTGTGTCCGTCATCGCTAATTACATTTTAAGTTTCAAATTTGTCTTTGAGCGAAAAGAAGACCTGAACAAAAAAGTCGAATTCATTACCTTCGTCGTCCTTTCCCTGATCGGAATGCTGCTGAACAGCTTCCTGATCTGGATTGTAGTAGGACCATCTACGGGGGAGCACTGCACTGCAGCAGCACATCGGCTACAACCTGATTTACACCATTGCAAAAGTCTTTGCAACTGCGGTTGTCATGGTGTACAACTTTATTACCAGAAAAATCTTTCTGGAGAAGAAATGATTCTGAAAAAAATCTGAAAAGAAGGCAGCGGAGAAAAACGCTGCCTTCTTTTCAAAGAAAGATAAAAAGGAAAGGCTGGTGAAGAGAGAATGAACCTTCCCATTCAACTACAGGCAGGATTGTACCTGTATCTGATCTGTATTAATATGATCACCATAGCAGTCTATGGCATCGATAAACGAAACGCTGTGCATGGAAAATGGAGAATCCGTGTCTCGACGCTTCTTACCCTGGCCGCAGTCGGCGGTTCGGCAGGAGCACTGCTGGCGATGCACCTGTTCCATCACAAGACAAGAAAAAAGAAGTTTACCATCGGCGTTCCGCTGATGCTGCTGGTGCAGATCGCGCTTTTTTTCTTTCTTGTGAAAGCAGATTTTTCGATCTCAATCTGAGAAAGAAAGGTGATGAAAATGGAAATGAGCCGTCCAGTCCTTCGGCGGCTATGCAGACGCACAGCTTAGCCGCCTGCAAAATGCGTTGGCGCGCGGTACTTTCTTGCAGAGTGAGAAAGAACAGCATATTTATGAAATGCTTTTAGATATGTAAAACATCTGTCCAATAGGGCAGATGTTTTACGTGTGCCATTATTGTGACAGATGATATAATATTATGATAAAAAGCGGCGAAAAGGTAAGATACATATAAAATGATCAAAAGGAGAAAGAATGGGAACTGATCATAAAGAAAAACTGATTCGAGTGTTACAGATTTTAGAGGAAACAGATGAAAAAAGTCCGATGAATGCGACACAGATTTTGAAATATCTGGAAGAGGAATATCAAATAGAACAGGTCGATCGCCGTTCTGTTTATCGTGATATTAAAATGCTGCAATTTTGTGGTTATGAAATATATCAGTGTGCGGATAAAAAGATGGGCTGGTATATGAAAAAACATATATTTTCGGACTGGGAAATTAAAATTATGTTGGATGCAGTACAGCAGGCAAGATGCATTTCTGCAAAGGAAGCAAAGGAATTGAAAGAACGACTATTGGATCTTACAAGTAAGAGAAGTCGAAGCAGATTTTGTCATATGATGACACCCAAGGCAGGAAACATGGATTCTGATAGGGAAACAGGATACTACATTGAAACAATGCTGGAAGCTATGTATCTCCATAAAAAAATTGAATTTCAATATACAGAAGTAAATGAGAAGTTGCAAAAGGTGCTTCGAAGAGAAGGAAAAAAATATTCGCTTAATCTTTATGAAATATATTGGTCTGATAATACCTATTATTTAATCGGGGCACATGATCATTATGATAGACTTACAAGTTATAGGCTTGATCGAATTGAAAATCTGGAGATATCACAGAGTGACGCGATTGACGCTGTAGAAAAAATAGGTCCAAATCCCGAACTTATTATTCGGAAATATATTGAAGAAAGTGTAAACCATTTCCTGGGGGAAACCGTAAGAATAGAAGTGGAATATAAACCAGAACCGGCGACAAATGCAATTCTCTATGATTTTGTTGGGAAAAATGTATCGGTCCAAAAACTGGAAAATGGAAATTGCAGAGCCGTTTTTTATAAAATGAACAGTGTAACTTTACTTGGATGGTTCATGAAATATATGGATAAGTTTATGGTTATAGAACCACAAATGCTGCGGGAAAATATAAAGACAAAATTGGAGAATACATTGGAAATAATGAATAATATAAATGGATCACAATAATACAGGACAAAAAAATATGATAAAACAAACTTTATGAAAACCAGGAGGAACTATATTGGAAAAAGATTTAAAAATGGAAGTATTTGCGTCAGTAGATACTGTAAAACCGGTAGAATTTCATGTTTATGAACTTCATGTACAAAAAATAGGAAATACATATTCTATTATCAGAGGGGCAGCTGGAAATTACGAAACTGGAATCAGGCAGGCGTATTTGAAGATGGAAACAAAATCTATGCGACGGAAAAACTGCAAGAGAAAATCCCAAATGCTGATTTTACAGTCGAATATGAGGGATCACGAGAACTGCCTGTTTTAGAAAACAGAAGAATCTATCAGGAACTTATCAAATACTGGATCACACAAAAACTATCCCAAATTTTAATTTTTGGAAAATACAGAAAATATTCCTGTAAAAGTAATGTGACAAGTAAGTGGATTATGACAAATCAGGGATTTGAGACGTTTTCGTCAGGAAACAGAGAAATTAGTCTGGAACGGAAATATAATTTCTGGGTTACTATTATGGATGATGAAAAAGCATATCTGAGAATTGATACCAGCAGTCTTTTTTCATCGAATCAAACTGTAGCTGATTATCTGGAAAAAGGACTAAATCTAATTGGTCAGGAAGTAAAAAATGACTGGGCAAAGAATAATCAGACAGGCATTCTGACAGAAATCTGTGATTTGACCGTAACGGATAAACTGGATTTTGCAGATAGTCTAAAGGCGTATTATATCCAACGAAATGAAGCATACAGGGTAGAGAATATTTCTGATGATACCAGGATGGTTAAGGTGGCACTTCAGACGGGAATAGAATTACCTTATTATCCGCAGGCATTAAAACCAGTATTGACAAGAGAAACGGTAAGCCGTATGGATGCAGCTTTTTCTATGCGGACAGAGTCCTTGGTAAAACGGAATATGAAGACCAGAGTACTTTTAGACCAGGATTTTATACAGGATATTGGAACGATTGAGCACTTGACGGAATGAAATTTGAAACAGATCCATGTACAGTAGAGAAAATTGGCTATAAGAAAGGTAAAGTTAAAGAACCGCTGTTAGTTTGTGGAAAAGATAAGGCTCTTAAATGCGGCGAAGAATTTAAAGTATTCAACTACGGTTTTTATCGAAAGACGGAAAAAGAAATAAAAATAGGATATTTGTATCCGAGAAATTCCTATGATTTGATGAAGGCAGTTGTAAATGGGATTTATACCTTTGCGAAACTTGGAAAGTATCACGGGGAAAAGGATTTATATACCATGGCGGGACTGCTGGATCTGGATGTAAAGGCAATGGTACGGGAAGAATATGAGTTGGGAGATATTACAGATTATAAAAGAGCTGCCAATAAATTGCAGAAGATAGAAGGAATCGATCTGGTCATTGCACTTGTACCAGATGGGATGGAGGAAGATGGACCGTACAATCCGTTTAAAACTATTTGGGCAAAGGCTAATATCCCGTCACAGATGATCAGTATGAAAACAGCAAAATTGTTCGCTGAGGAAGCAAAAGAAGGGAATAAGGCAAAAAATAATTCAAGATATTACCTTCATAATATAATTCTTGGAATTCTTGGAAAAACAGGCGGGATTCCATGGGTTGTAAAAGATATGCCTGGCAATGTGGATTGTTTTGTAGGTCTTGATGTTGCGACGATAGCAAAAGGAATTCATTATCCTGCCTGCTCGGTTGTGTTTGACAAATATGGCCGTCTGCTTGGATTTTATAAACCGGCAGCACCACAGCAGGGAGAAAAAATTACTACCAGGATTCTTCAGGATATTTTGATCAGGTGATTTTGCATATGAAGACCGTTTTGGTGAAATGCCGAAGAACATTGTGATTCATCGAGATGGATTCAGCAATGAAGATGATGAATGGTATAAAAATTACTTTGCGGCCAAGGGAATTATGTATAATATTATTGAAGTAAGAAAAAATATCAGCAGTAAACTGATATTCTGGCAGAATGGGCAGATAGAGAATCCACCGATGGGATACTGTGTTTATAACGCAGACAAAGGATATCTTGTGACGACAAATATGAAAAATAAAAAAGGATCACCGAATCCCATTTTGATTGAGAAAAAATGTGGAAATCTTTCTATGGCTGATATTTTGACACAGGTGCTTTATCTTTCGCAGTTACACGTGGGGTCAACACAAAAAATGCGGCTTCCTATTACGACTGGATATGCGGACAAAATTTGTAAGAATAGAGAATTTGTTCCGGAAGGAAAGATGGACGATCGGCTATTCTTTTTGTGAAAAATAAAACATAGATAAAAATGAGACGACAGGGATTCTGGAGTTTTTTTAGGAAAAATGCTATAATAGTCTGCAAAGAGACATCCCATAAGAAACCAAGGAGGATTTTGAAATGAACAGTATTTTTCACAGAATCAGTGTTAGAAAATATGAAGACAAGCCGGTTGAAAAAGAAAAAATTATGCAGATCTTAAAAGCAGGCATGCAGGCTCCAAGCGCGTGCAACCAGCAGCCGTGGGAATTTTATGTGGTAACGGATAAGAAAAAAATTGAGGCGCTTTCTAAAATGACACCGTACACCGGCTGCGCGGCAAAAGCTCCGGTTGTGCTGGTATCGGCATATCGCCTGGAAGGTCTTGTCGCTCCAGCATTTGCGCAGATCGATATGTCGATTGCCCAGGAAAATATCTGGCTGGAAACGGATGCGCTTGGCCTTGGCGGCGTATGGTTCGGCATTGCACCAAATGAAGAAAATATGGAAAAAGTAAGAGTTCTGCTGGGACTGCCGGAAGAAGTTCATGTCTTTGCGCTGTTTGCTCTTGGCTATCCTGCCGAGCACAGAGAGCAGCAGGACCGCTTTAAACCAGAACGGATTCATTTATCGATGAATAAAACAAGAAG
>ENA-OQHA01000286-OQHA01000286.1-human-gut-metagenome-genome-assembly--contig:-NODE-286-length-26456-cov-5.472483_pt1 | contig 26456 bp, 30 predicted proteins | sample MGYA00242558_ERZ504707 | MGnify/ENA primary metagenome ERZ504707 (study PRJEB26092, sample SAMD00036197) | human gut metagenome | host: Homo sapiens | study: EMG produced TPA metagenomics assembly of...
ACCGCTTTTCTCAGCACTCGACGTACTTCAGTGCGCCTTCGGCTTCGGACGGCGGTCTCCGCACGCGTAGATTAATTTTCGAGGAGTAATGCTCCGGTGCTATTAGCCGCAAATGCCCTTGGAATAATTCCAAGGGCCATTTGCTTTTTGCGGGTGGGGCCAATGTGCCAAATACCTGCCAAGGGGTGCCAAATACTCCGCCCGATGGCACCTCCGCCATGCGGCAAACCTCGCACCATGCGGTGTCCCCCTTGGCGTTTGCCGATTATCCTTCCATGGGGCGGTAACTTCCTCATGGGGCGGTAAACAACCCATGGGCGGTGAAAACCCCATGGGCGGTAGGTCAAAATGGCTTAATTCCGCGGTTTCACAATTTCTTCAAACCGCCCCATGGGCAAATTACCGCCCCATGAGGAGCGATCGCAACTCCGTATTTGATCAATGTTGTGATGCTTTGTTGTGTTTTGCTTGTTTCCGCCTCCTGTATTCCCCTTTGCGCGCATTGATGGTAAGGCTGCCGTCTATTAATACCCGGCATGAAGGTTGAGGACGGCCAGGAAGCGGTATTTGCATCGCGGTGGCAACCTCTTGTGCGAAGGCACGTTGTTTGGCGGTGTTCCACAGGTCATCGGCGAACACCTCGATGACGGTCCAGCCCAATTGCCGCAGACGTCGACGTTTTTGCTGGTCCCGCACATATTGTTTGCGGAAGCGACGGTGATGATCGCCATCATATTCAATAGCGACTTTGTATTGTGGATAAGCCATGTCAACGGTGTAGGTGTATCCGTTCTCTGAATCGGTAATGCCATATTGTGTTTGCGGTATGGGCAGGCCGAAAAGCATAAGCGCCAAGCGTGTACGAGTTTCCTGAACGGAATCCGATGGTTTTACGAGCTTCAGCGCCGCCTCACAACGCGCACGGCCAATAACGCGGTGAAAGGCGTTAGTCTTGAGTGAATTGTTCAATGGCATATCCATAACGTCTGATGAGCGCTTCAGCCAGCACCACTAATTCAGTGAGGTTGAGATATTGGGCAAACTGTATCCACGCATCCATGGGATGCATGCAGGTTACGCCGTTTGAGAAAGCGATACTGTTGAACTTTGCATTCCATATGCGATAGTCGACATTGTCCAATGAAGAGCGGGTCCCCTTGCTCCTCACCGTCACATAAAAATCCTTCTGCGGCAACGTGCTGTGCCTCGGCAACTCCACGCCGCATAATTCCAATGCGGTATACAGCGAGAAACACAACGTGCGTTTCGTGCGCACTTTGCCCAGCAGATTCCAACAGGCCGTGTTCTTGGCCGTGGCTTTGGCGTCAAGATCTTTGCGCAGATAGTTGTTGATTTCGCCATTGTGCGGCACTTCGCTGTATCCGTTCATGCGCCGAGCGTAGCGCATTCCACGGTGGCACAGGGGCAAAACCGAAAAATGGGGATAACTTAAGCGGCGCGAACCGGTTATCCACCGGCATATCGTGTGCCGCGCCCGGTTATCCACCGCGCTTCGGGAGTGTCGTCCACCGTATAACAGCACTCATCGTGTGCGAACAGCTAGCCACGCTCAAAATGCCTAGCGCATTTATACGAATACGACATGGGAAACGGCGAGACCAGCCCCACACAATACAAAGTGACCGCCAGCCATGCGCCCGACTGCGGCATACACGGCAGCAACGCCAACGACACCAAGGCCAAACATGGAATCAGCAGATAGGACAACACGTGCCCGCTTTGCCGTCGCAGCAACGTCTCAGCCACCACGCAGCAGGCAATCAGCGCACAGCAGACGCCGAGCGATGCGCGACTCAGCGAGAATGTATGCCGATGCCCAATGCCGCCTTCACGATGTCTGATGCGGAAATGAGACATCGACTGAGCAACTGTGTGGACATACTGTGAACACGTTGGAAACGTCGGTGTGCTATCCTCCCACTCATGTCTGAAACGAACAATGAAACAGCAGTGCGTTCGCGCGCGACAAGCACAACATCACCGAGCAAGGCCAAATTGACCCCGCTGGTTTCCGGCAAAGAGGACCCGAACCGTCCGCTAGTCGAACTGACCCACGTCGAAAAGCACTTCGGTGCTTTGCACGTTCTCAAGGACATCAACCTGACCGTCGCCAAGGGTGAGGTGCTGGTGGTCGTGGGCCCGTCCGGCTCAGGCAAGTCCACGATGTGCCGCACCATCAATCGCCTCGAGACCATCGATTCCGGCGACATCCGCATCGACGGCAAGCCCCTGCCACAGGAAGCAAGGAGCTCGCGAACCTCAGGGCCGAAGTTGGCATGGTGTTCCAGTCGTTCAACCTGTTCGCCAACAAAACCATTCTTGAAAACGTGACGCTGGCCCTCATCAAGGTGCGTCACATGGACAAGAAGGAAGCCGAGCAACTGGCCATGGACCTGCTCGCCCGCGTGGGCGTCGACTCCCAGGCCAGCAAGATGCCCTCCCAGCTCTCCGGTGGCCAGCAGCAGCGTGTGGCCATCGCCCGCGCGCTCGCCATGCGCCCCAAGGTCATGCTGTTCGACGAGCCCACTTCCGCACTCGACCCGGAAATGGTCAACGAAGTGCTCGACGTGATGGTCGAACTCGCGCATGAAGGCATGACGATGATCTGCGTGACCCACGAGATGGGTTTCGCGCGCAAGGCCGCCGACCGCATCGTCTTCATGGCGGACGGCCAGATTCTCGAAGAGAACACGCCCGACGAGTTCTTCGAGCATCCGCAGACCGACCGTGCCAAGGACTTCCTCTCGAAGATCCTCACCCACTGACGAACCCACTGAAAGACGGGTACGCAATCCAATGACATTCACCAATACGTTCAAACGGAAGGCTTGCCGCGTGATCGCCGCGCTCGCCGCCGTGGCCTGCACAATGTCGCTGGCCGCCTGCGGCGCGGACGAAACCGGCAAGATCCGCATCGGCATCAAATTCGACCAGCCTGGCCTGGGCTTCAAGAAGTCCGGCACCTACGTGGCTTCGACGTGGACGTGGCCAAATACGTCGCCAAGAAACTCGGCTATTCCGAAGACCAGATCATCTGGAAGGAAGCCCCCTCCAAGCAGCGTGAGGCCATGATTCAGAACGGCGACGTGGACATGATCCTCGCCACCTACTCCATCACCGACGAGCGCAAGAAGGCCGTCTCCTTCGCTGGCCCGTACTTCGTGGCCGGACAGGATCTGCTCGTGCGCAAGGACGACAACTCCATCAACGGCCCCGAAGACCTGAACGGCAAGCGCCTATGCTCCGTCACCGGTTCGACCTCGGCCGCCACCGTCAAGGAGAAGTTCGCCTCCGAAGTCCAGCTCATGGAACAGCCCGGTTACGCCGAATGCGCCACCGCCCTGTTCTCCGGCATTGTGGACGCGGTAACCACCGACGACATCATCCTGGCCGGCCTGGCCTCCGCCTCGCGCGGCAAGCTCAAGGTGGTTGGCAAACCGTTCACGCAGGAATACTACGGCGTGGGCATCAAGAAGGGCGATACGCAGCTGGCCACCAAAATCAACAACGCCATCGTGGACATGATTCAGGACGGCTCGTGGGAGAACGCCATCAGCGATAACACCAAGGGCACCAACTACACGCCCGACGTACGCTACAACCCGCCCATCCCGGACGAAGGAGAGGAGGCCTGATGAGCGGATTCCTGGAACTCTTCAGCCAGTATGACGTGCTCGGTGCGTTTCTGGTCAATATCGAACTGACCTTGTGGTCCGCCCTGTTCTCCCTGATCCTCGGCGTGATCCTTGTGGTGATGCGCATCTCGCCGATTTCCTCGCTCAGGCCGTGGCCGGTGCGTATGTGGAACTGTTCAAGAACCTGCCGCTGACCATCATCATGGTGTTCATGGTGCTGGGTGCCTACGCGCAGCTGAAGCTCAGCTTCTCCGACACCTTCGCCACGAACTTCTTCTGGCTCGCGGTCACCGGCCTGAGCCTGTACACGGCGGCGTTCGTGTGCGAATCGCTGCGTTCGGGCATCAACACCGTGCCGATTGGCCAGGCCGAGGCCGCACGAGCGCTGGGCTTGGGCTTCATGCAGTCCGCTACTGAGATTATCCTGCCGCAGGCCTTCCGAGGCTCCGTGGCACCGCTCGGCAACACGCTGATCGCCCTGCTCAAGAACTCCACCGTGGCCGCCGCCGCATCCGTGGCCACCGAAACATCCTCGCTGATGAGCGAGATGATCGAATTCCGTCCCGACGTGATCATCCAGATCTTCCTGATCTTCGCGCTCGGCTACGTGATCCTGATCATCCCCATCGGCATGCTCACCACGTACCTGTCCAACAAACTCGCCGTAAGGAGGTGACGGATATGGCCGATACTTCGAATTCCGTGCTGTTCGACGCGCCCGGTCCCAAGGGCCGGCGCACCATTCGCATCGTCAACTGGATCGCGGGCATTCTGTTCGCGTGGTGCTCGTGCTTATCCTCATGCGCCTGCACAACCCGCCGGACGGCGAGAACCAGCTCAGCTGGGAGCTGTGGAAGCCCGCCGTCGAACGAGAGGCGTGGACCGACTTCTACCTGCCCGGACTGTGGATGACCATCAAGGCCACCATCGTGGCCGTGGTGGGTGCCGTGGTGTTCGGCTTGGTGTTCGGCGTGGGCCGACTGCTGCCGAACCCGTTGGTACGTGGCGTCTCCGCCGTGATCGTCGAGTTCTGCCGTGCGGTTCCCGTGCTGTTGCTCATGATCTTCTTCTGGCGATGGTTCGCGTTCGCGGGCCTGCCCAGCCCGTCCTATTGGGCCGTGGTGCTGGCCTTGGTGCTGTACAACGGTTCGGTGGTCGCCGAACTGGTGCGCTCCGGCGTCGGCAATCTGCCGGGCGGCCAGCGCGAGGCCTCGCTCGCTTTGGGCCTGACCGAAACACAGTCGCTCATGGAGATCGAGGTGCCGCAGGCCGTCTACGCCATGCTGCCGGCCGCCGTCACCCAGCTGGTCGTGGTGTTGAAGGATACCGCCCTAGGCTCGATCATCATGTATACCGACCTGCTGCAGGAATCGCGCCGACTCGGCTCGATGTACTTCAACATCCTGCAGACGCTGGTCATGGCCGCGGTGATTTACTTCATCGCCTGCTGGCTGTTGTCGAGGCTCGCCGAATGGCTGCCCTCGCGCATGCAGCAGCGTACGGCCGCACCCGCCGAACCCGAGCCGCTGGCGCCGATCGCCGCCGGCGACCCGTCCAATGTCAACCAGATCGCTGTGGCCAAGGAGGTCGAAGAGCTGCCGCTGGGCGTACGCCGCGCAAATACCATGTGCATCACCGTGGCACCAACGCCTCGATTCGCAACTGGCGGCGCACCCGCTACGAACAGGGATATGACGCCACCCAGCCCGAGTCACAGGTTGACCCGGAAACCGGCGAATTCCAGGAGTCTCAAAAGCCTGAGGACAAGCCAGAGGCCTGACAGTCAGCTCAATCGCCGCTAAGCCGGCACGAAGAATTTACTGAGTGTTTGACTGGGCTCCGGCTACGTAGCTTCACGGAGGATAGTTGGAACATATGAAGATGTTCCGGCACCTATCCTCCGTTTTTGCTATTGCGACCATTGCGCCGCTGGCGTTGGCGGCCACGCTAGCGTGACGCCTGCAATCGCACAGGCCGACCAGCTGCCCAACCCGGATTGGGTGGCATTGCTCTCCGACTACGAAAAGAACTATTGGCAGGCCCCCACCGATGCCGAACACGGTGGCAAGGTGCTCGACGCCGATACAATGAAACTCGACGAAGATTTGGCCGTGGCCATTAACCACAAAGCCGCCGAAAATCTCGATAAGGATGGCCTGAACGCCCAACGCAAGCGTGCGCTCGTCGACTCCGATCTGCAAGCCGAGGAAGCCATGCCGGACGCGCTCGGTCCGGTGCTTGGCAAATATATGAGCGAAGGGCTCAAATCCGGGAAACTCAACGCCGTCGCCGATATCTTCTCCTTTAACGTGGTCTCCACCTACGCCTCAAAACGTGCGGCCATGCATCCGCGCCCCTATCTGAACCGTGCGGAAAGCAGCTACGGCGGCACTAACGATCTCGCCGGACTGCCCGCCACGCTTGACATCAAGCAATCACCCTCATGGCTCGAACATGTGCCCGGCTACTCGAACTTGCAGAAAAACAGTTCCTACCCCTCCGGCCACACTACCGGCGCCTATTCGTGGGGTATCGCGCTGGCCGGCATGATTCCCGAACTCGCGCCGCAAATCATGGCCCGCACTTCGGAGGCCGGCAACAACCGCATCGTGCTCGGCGTGCATTATCCGCTTGACATCATGGGCGGGCGCATTGGCGCATCCGCCCAGAACGGGCAGTACTGGCATAACGAATTCGCTTCGTCCATCGTGCCCGCGTCCCGGCAGCTGCGCGACTATCTGGTGTCCCGCTGCGCCGCGGACGGCCACGGCACTACCCTCGTCGTCTGCATCGCCAACACCAAGGCCTCCGGTTCGGGCGGCTACACCAACGATTTTCTGGACCCAGTGGCCACCGAGCCGGTCGTGGACCAAGCCTCGGCCGTGCGCGTCTACACCGCACGCCTGACCTACACCTTCCCGAAAGACACCGCCCAGTCCGGCGCTGATTTCGTGGCCCCGCGCGGGGCAGCGGACGTGCTGCGACTGGCCTATCCCGAACTGCACGCCGATCAGCGCAACGCGATTTTGAAAGCCACTGCTTTGGATTCCGGATACCCCCTATGGCAATCGAGCGACGGCTGGCAGCGTATCAACTGGGCCAAAGCCTGTGCGCCCGCGTCACCTTGGATAAGCACGGCGATGTGGCCAAGGTCGAGACCGCCGACCAAGTGGCGCTTACCGGCCCGAGTGTGGTCAATGCCCAGTACACCGACGCGGGCAATCACCCGGCGTCGGATAGCTCGGCGGGTGAAAACAGTGCCATTGCGGCCGAACCGGATCTCGCCACCCTCCATGCCGCGCAACGACCGGCGTTGATCAGCGTAGCTATCGGTACCGCTGTAATCGCGATTGTCGGCGGAATACGGACGGTTCGACGCAAATCCAAGAACCAGCTTCAGCAGTAATTCAGCCAAAGTTCAGTCGCGCTGCTCACCGCTGCGGTGACACTGAGCAGCATCGCCCTGATCGGCGTGCCCGCTGCGACTGCGGACGAGCAGCAGACCACTGCCGAACAGAACACGGCTGCCAAACCATCCGTAATCATCAACGAGGTCTATGCCGGCAATACGAAAGCTGCCGGAGACCCGGATAGCAAGCGTTGCGATTGGGTCGAGCTCAAGAACACCGGCTCCACAGACGTTGACGTGAAGGGCTGGGGCATCTACGACAGCGGCAAGAAAGCAAGAAGCACTACACCATCGGCGCCAGCGAAGTAACGAATACGGACACCGTCATCAAAGCCGGCGGATATCTGGTGGCATACATCGACCCCGACAAGGCAAAGCCTGCCAAAACCTGCGATGCCGCTCCCGATATGAAAGTCTCCTCGATCAAGAGCGACAATCTGATAGTCACGATTCTGGCCACTTCGAATTGTGATGATAAGAACGCATCCACGAAATTCAATGATTCGGCCACCCGACTCACGTTGCAGGACAGCGACGATAATGTCGTGGCCGATGCCGTGTTCGATTTTTCGGGTCTATTCCACGTATACCGCGCAGTTGTCCAGCAAGCGCAAGGGCATGGAAGCTGAAGGCAAGACCTGGAACTACCACGATATTCTTGCGCAATTCATCACGATGCACAACAAGAAGTCAAACGTACTGCTTATCTGGTCGGGTGACTGGCCCACCTACAGCAGCAATTCCGACAAATACTATGTGATTCTTGCCGGTGAGGGCTTCGACTCGACGGATGAGGCTTGGAATTGGTGCAAAGCCAACAATTACGGTCCGAACGACTGCATGCCTATAGATTTGCAGTAACAAGTGGAATGTGAATGTCGCTACGTTGCTGGGTCTCCTGAGTTACAAGACGTACAATCGGGAGCATGGCCAAGGACGACGACAGAACCAACAAGCCTGAAGAGGCCGGCAAGTGGGGTACAGCCGGAAAATCCTCAGGAAAGAACAACAAGAATGGCAAGGGAAAGGAATACAAAACCGATCGCCGGATCGACAAGGTATTACAGCTCGCGGCGGATCGCATAGACACCATCGACTCCAGTGCCAGCGTGCCTGAACGACTGGCACGTGCGGCGAAATCCAGTGAACTGCTCAGCGCCGTATGGTCGTTGCCGCCCGCTCAACGTCTTATGTTCCACCACGGCATGCAGGTCACTGATGTCGAAGGCGATTCCACTCCCGGATTCGACGGCAATAAAGAGGACGCCGAGAAGTTCATTTCGATCAGCTCCTCCGAAATCGCCCGATACCAGCGGCTCATGTACGCGAATGGCGTCAAAGGCTCGACACGGCGGCTGCTCATCGTGCTGCAAGGCATGGATGCCTCCGGCAAGGGCGGCATTGTGCGTCACGTGTTCAGCCAAGGCGACCCGATGGGCATCCATTACCATGGCTTCGGCAAGCCTACGGCCGAGGAGCTCGACCACGACTTCCTCTGGCGTGTGAAGCGTGAATTGCCCAAGCGGGGTGGATTGCCGTATTCGACCGCTCCCATTATGAAGATGTGGTCATGCCGCACGTCTATGGCACCTATCCCGAAGACGTATGGCGTGCCCGCTACGACCAGATCAACGATTTCGAACGTGAACTGGCCGCCAGCGGATGCGCCATCCTCAAGATCTTCCTCGTGGTAAGCCAGGAAGAACAGAAAAAACACTTTCTTGGGAGGCTGGATGATCCCACCAAGTTCTGGAAATTCGATATCTCCGACCTCGAGGCCCGCGACCGATGGGATGAGTACATGTTCGCTTGGCAGGAAGTGTTCGAGAAAACCAGCACGGCCGCCGCACCGTGGTACCTCGTTCCGGCCGATAACCGCTGGTATTCGCGAGCCGTGGTCTCCGAACTGCTGCGCACCACCTTGAAGAACATGAACATGACCTGGCCTCCCCTCGAACCCGAGGTGGACCCCGACGAGGTGCGCCGCCGGTTGGCGTGAGCGATCCTCCCATTGGCGGAGCCAAGCGCATGGCACAGCTCTTCGCATGGCTCCGCCCGCTGGCGGGAGGCGTCGCATAGCGACGGAGGGCGGCTCGTGCCGTCGGAATAGGCCACTAGGTAGACTGAGCATTATGACTGACGAGAAGGAATACGGATCCCTGGGGCGGCTGGCCCCCGAATGGGACGGCGACGGACGCGAACGGAATCTTACGGCCGACGACATCTACGAACGGTTCTTCGGCTGGGTGGAAGACGTCAAGGGCATCGAGCCGTGGCCGCATCAGGAAGAGGCCATTATGGACCTCTTGGCCGGCGACCATGTGATTTTGAATACCCCGACCGGTTCGGGCAAATCGCTGGTGGCGCTCGGCATGCACTTCGCCGCCCTATGCACTGGCCGCCGCTCCTATTACACCGCTCCGATCAAGGCGCTGGTGTCGGAGAAATTCTTCGACTTGGTCGAAGTGTTCGGCCGCGACAATGTCGGCATGATCACCGGTGACAGCCACATCAACGCGGACGCGCCGATCATCTGCTGCACCGCCGAAATCCTCGCCAATCAGGCTTTGCGCGAAGGCACCCATGCCGATGTGGGCCTCGTGGCGATGGACGAATTCCATTATTACGGTGATCCGGAGCGCGGCTGGGCGTGGCAGGTGCCACTGCTCACGCTGCCGCAGACCCAGTTCCTGCTGATGAGCGCCACGCTCGGCAATGTGGACGCCATCGCCGACAAGCTCTCCGATCTGAACGACACCCCGGACGTGGATGTAATCGCCGACGCGCCGCGACCGGTGCCGTTGAGCTACGAATACACGCTCGACCCGATGGAAAAAACCGTGGAACTCGCCTTCCGCAACGGCGAAACCCCGATTTACGTGGTCCACTTTTCGCAGGACGCCGCATTGGAGACCGCGCAAGCGCTCGCCTCCACCGGTGTATCCAGCAAGGAACAGCGCCAAGCCATCGCAGAAGCCATCAAAGGCGTCAAGTTCACCACAGCCTTCGGCAAGATTCTGCAGCGACTGCTGCGCACCGGTGTCGGCATCCATCATGCCGGCATGCTGCCTCGCTACCGCCGCCTGGTCGAACAGCTCGCCCAGCAGGGTCTGCTGCCGGTGATTTGCGGCACCGATACATTTGGGCGTCGGCATCAATGTGCCGATTCACTCCGTGGTGCTCACGGCCCTGACCAAGTTCGACGGCACCAAGATGCGCCGCCTGCGCGCCCGCGAATTCCACCAGATTGCCGGACGAGCTGGCCGTATGGGATTCGATACCGAGGGACTGGTGATCGCCGAGGCTCCCGAATATGAAATCGAAAACCAGAAAGCCATCGCCAAGGCCGGGGAGATCCGAAGAAACTCAAGAAGGTCAAGCGCAAGAAGGCGCCGGAAGGTTTTGTGACCTGGAACCAGAGCACGTTTGATAAGCTCATCGACGCTGAACCGGAGACCCTGGTCCCGCACCTGAAAATCACGCATTCGATGGTGCTCAATGAAGTGGCGCAGGGCGGTGACGCCCGTGCCCGTATCGACGATCTCATCGACGATTCCGCGCAGACCCCCGACCAGAAGGAGCATCTGCACCAGCGGGCCGACGAGATCTTCCAAACCCTGTTCGATACCGAAGTCATCGAAACCGAGGACCGCAAGGACGGCGGCAAGGACTACTACATGACCCTTGATATGCCGGACGACTTCGCCCTCGACCAGCCGCTCTCCCCGTTCCTGCTGGCCGCGCTCGAACTGCTCGACCCCGAGTCCGACACCTATGCGCTGGACGTGATCTCCATGGCCGAGGCCACGCTCGAAGACCCCAAGCAGGTGCTGCGTGCCCAGGAGCGTCAGGCCCGAGACAAGGCGATGGCCGATATGAAGGCCGACGGACTCGACTATGACGAGCGTATGGATAAGCTGCAGGAGATTACGTATCCGAAGCCACTGGAAGACATGCTCGAAGCCGCGTTCGATCAGTACCGCCACGATGTGCCGTGGGCCAACGACTACTGGCTGTCGCCGAAATCCGTGGTGCGCGACATGGTGGAAACCGCCTCCGACTTCACCGGATACATCACCCGATACAACATCGCCCGCTCCGAAGGCACCCTGTTGCGCTACCTCTCGGACGCCTACCGCACGCTGGCGCGCACCGTGCCGCCCGAAAAGCGTGACGAGCAACTCGAAGACATCATCTCGTGGCTGCGCGTGCTCGTGCGCTCCATCGACTCCTCGCTGGTGGATGAATGGGAGAACGCCGGCGATTCCGCCGACCAGTCCGAGGCGGCGGCCTCCTTGGCGGCGCCGGGCAAGAAGAACGCGGTGGTCGAGGACCGACGAGGCCTTATCGTGCTGATCAGAAACGCCATGTTCCGCCGTGTGCAGCTTATGGACCTTGACCAGCCGGACAAGCTCGGCGCGCTCGACAAGGACTGGGGCTACGGCGTGCACGAATGGGAAGATGTGCTCGACGACTACTACGACGAGCACGAGTACGTGCATCGGCGCCGAAGCGCGCTCGCCCGAACTGTTCATGTTGGATGACAAGCACGAGAACGACGAGCATACGTGGAAGGTGCGTCAGATTATCGATGATTCCGATGGCGACCACGACTGGGCCATCGAAGGCATCGTGGACCTCGACGCCACCCAAGACACCGGCGAAGTAGTCTTCCACGACTACAAGGTGAGTAACTGATTCCTTTCTTGGCTCCCCTCTCTGAGGGAAGCCAGGGTGCAGCTCGAACGTCTGTTCGAACACTGGGGTACTATAGGACGTTATGAGTGAGAACGATTTGTTTGGGGCGGCTGATGCGCCGGAGTCGATGACGCGGCCGTTGGCGGTGCGCATGCGTCCACGCACTTTGGACGAGGTGATTGGCCAAACGCAGGTGTTGGGCCAGGCTCGCCGCTGCGCCGCCTCGCCAATCCGGCCAGCAAAGGCAGTCTCACCGCGCCGAGCTCCGTAATCCTGTTCGGCCCTCCAGCGTCGGCAAAACCACGCTCGCCACCATCGTGGCCGGCCAATCCGGCCGCGTGTTTGAGGAACTCTCCGCCGTGACATCCGGCGTCAAAGACGTGCGCGACGTACTCACCCGCGCTCACGAACGGCTCGTGTCACGCGGCCAGGAAACCGTACTGTTCATCGACGAGGTACATCGCTTCTCCAAATCCCAGCAGGATGCGCTGCTTCCCGCCGTCGAAAACCGCGACGTGACCTTTATCGGCGCCACCACCGAGAACCCGAGCTTTTCCATCATCAAACCGTTGCTCTCCCGTTCGGTGGTCGTCAAGCTTGAGTCATTGGAGCCTGATCAGCTCATCGAACTGGTGCAGCGCGCGCTGACTGATGACCGCGGTCTCAGGGGCGAGGTCAAAGCCACGGACGAAGCCATCGCCGACATCGTGCGCATGGCCGGTGGTGACGCACGCAAGAGTCTCACGATTCTGGAGGCCGCGGCTGGCGCGGTCACTGGCGACGAAGCCCGCAAAAGGGCGCACGCCGACCCATCATCACCCCCGAAATCGTGGCTACGGTAATGGACACCGCCACCGTGCGCTACGACAAAGACGGCGATGACCATTACGACGTGATTTCCGCATTCATCAAATCCATGCGGGGCTCCGATCCGGATGCCGCCATCCATTATCTGGCACGCATGCTGAAAGCGGGTGAAGATCCGCGCTTCATCGCCCGTCGCATCATGATCGCCGCCAGCGAGGAAGTCGGCATGGCCGCCCCGCAGATTTTGCAGGTCACCGTGGCTGCGGCGCAGGCCGTGGCGCTGGTCGGCATGCCCGAGGCACGTATTATTTTGGCCGAAGCTACGATTGCCGTGGCCACCGCGCCCAAATCAAACGCCAGCTATAACGCCATTAACCAGGCGCTCGCGGACGTGGATGCCGGCAAGATCGGCGCTGTTCCGCTGTATTTGAGGAACGCCCCCACCAAGCTTATGAAAGAGTGGGGCAACCACGAGGGCTACAAGTATGCGCACGATTGGCCCGGTGCCGTGGCGCCACAGGAATATATGCCCGAAGAGCTGCGTGGCACCGAGTACTACCATCCCAACGATCGCGGCTATGAACACGAAGTCAGCCAGCGTCTTGCCAAGATTCGCCCGATGTTGCATGGCGGGGAACCCGAACAGAAATGAACATAGGGGAGTAAAGTGTAACGCAACAATAACAGTGGGAAAGGGAAGACAAACACCATGGCGACCATCTTCATCGTGGACGACGATCAGGCCATCGGCGAAATGCTTAGTCTTGTTTTGGAAAACGAGGGATTCCAGACCGTGACCTGCCTGGACGGGCTGAGGGCTGTGGAAATGTTCCCCATCGTCAAGCCCGATTTGATTCTGCTTGACGTTATGCTCCCCGGGCTGGACGGCACGGGGGTGGCCCGCCGCATCAGAGCTACCTCTAATGTGCCGATTATCATGCTCACCGCCAAATCAGACACACTTGACGTCGTGGCCGGCTTGGAAGCCGGGGCCGACGACTACGTGCCCAAGCCCTTCAAAGTGGCCGAATTGCTGGCGCGTATCCATGCACGCTTCCGCATCGCCAAGCCGGCCGCCGAAGACGGTGCCACCGGTGGCGCAAGCGGTGGCAATGCAAACGTCAACCATCTGGAACGCGGATCCATCGTCATCGACCGTTTGGAACACACCGCCACCAAGGATGGCAAGGACCTGAATCTTACTCCGATGGAATTCGAGCTGCTGTTCATGCTTGCGGCCGCCGCCGGCGAGGCCATCAGTCGTTCCAGCCTGCTCAAGAATGTCTGGGGATACGAGAATTCCGGCGATACGCGCCTGGTCAATGTGCATGTTCAACGCCTTAGGGCCAAAGTGGAGGACGACCCCGAGAACCCGCAAATCGTGCAGACCGTACGTGGCATCGGCTACAAGTTCGTCACTCCTGAACAATGAACCTGCGCCCTCGATTCAGCCTCAAACGCTTGCTGCGCCACGGACGCGCTGAAGTTCGTCGCTCGCTGCAGGCCCGCACCGTGGCCCTCACCGTGATTCTTACACTGGCCGTGGCCATCGTCTTCTCTGGCGTATCGATGGTATCAGTGCGCGCCTCGCTGCTTACCCAAATCACTTCGCAGTCGCGTGCCGACTATTCAAACATGGTGCAGCAGGCCCAAACCAGTCTGGACGCGGCCGATGTCTCCGCCACAGTGCAGATCCAGCAGCTGGTCAATGACTTGGCGTCCTCGTTGCAATCCGAGGGGCCCTCCAACCTGATAGGTGTGTATTTGTGGAGTCGTGATACCAACTCGCGTGCCATCATCCCCGTATCCACCGAACCCAGCTATCAAAGTCTGATTTCTGATGACATCCGTTCGTCCGTGGCCTCCGACTTGGATGACAGCGTGTTCTATCAGCCGGTCGAAATTCCCGGTGATTCCGGCATGCCGGGCAGCGGGACGCCCGCAGCGGTGCTCGGCACCGTATTGGACTTGGCGTGGCCGGCAACCTCGAATTCTTCGCCATTTATTCGTACACGTTCCAGCAGCAGTCCTTGACGCAGATTCAGCTCAGTCTGGTGGTCATCTGTGCGTTGCTGTCCATCGTGGTGGGCGTAGTAATCTGGCTGGTGATTCGTGGCATCGTGCGCCCGATTGAACGAGTGGCAGCGGCCTCGGAAACACTGGCCTCCGGCAATCTCGATATGCGCGTTACCGTGGATCGTAAGGATGAGCTTGGTGTGCTGCAGCAATCCTTCAATACGATGGCTGATGCGCTCAACCAGAAGATCGATGAGCTGGAGGAAGCAAGCGTTTTCCAGAAACGATTTGTGTCCGACGTCAGTCATGAATTGCGCACCCCGGTGACCACCATGCGTATGGCTTCCGACCTGCTCGAAATGAAAAAAGACGGCTTCGACCCCTCCACCAAGCGTACGGTCGAACTGTTGGCCGGCCAGATCAGTCGATTCCAAGACATGCTCGCCGATCTGTTGGAAATCTCCCGCTACGATGCCGGTTATGCGGCACTTGACCTTGTGGAAACCGATTTATGCGAACCAATTGAAACGGCAGTGGACCAAGTTGCCGGCATCGCCCAAGCCAAACGGGTGCCGATTCACACGTATCTGCCCAATGTGCAGGTTTTGACTCGTATCGATTCGCGTCGAGTGATTCGCATCGTCAGAAATCTGTTGGCCAATGCCGTCGATTTCGCTGAGGACCGGCCGATCGAAGTGCGTGTCGCGGCCAACCGCAAAGCCGTGGCCATCAGCGTTCGCGACTATGGCGTTGGTATCGACGAAGACAAAGTCGCTCATGTATTCGATCGATTCTGGAGAAGCGACCCTTCACGTTCGCGCGTTACCGGCGGCACCGGATTGGGCTTGGCCATCGCCATGACTGATGCCTTGCTGCACCACGGTACTATCCGTGTACGTTCGGCAGTGGGGGAGGGCACCTGGTTCTTGGTATTGCTGCCGCGTGACCCCGACCAAGGTGAGGTGGCGGACGCTGAACTGCCGGTGAATTTTGCTTCTGAAACGCCCGATGACCTGCGTGTTACCGGTGGGTTTGGTGTGGCCACCAGCCAAGTCACACATGATTATCATGAGGTTCGCCGCGACACGATGATGGGGAGGCCGCTATGAGACGAGTGACCAGAACGATTGCCGCCGCAGGCGCGGCCATAGTCTGTTGCGTCACGATGACGGCATGCTCAAGTCCGTTCGGTTTGCCGATTAGCGGCTCGGTGCAGACTCTGGCACCGGTGGAACAGCAGACCCAGCGTGTTTACACCAATCCTCAGGGGCCTGCGGACGATGCACAGCCGGAAACCATTGTCAAAGGGTTCTATGACGCTATGCCTGCTGGCGTGCAGTCCGATGGCTATCGCGTGGCTCGCGAATTCCTGACTGGCTCGGCTTCTGCCGGGTGGAATGGAGATTCTGCGGCACTGGTATACAGCGGCACCCCTGATTTCCGCCGACGCGCCAACACCATAAGCGCGCCACAAGGTGCGGAAAGCTCACTGATTGTGGAAGTGGAACTTCAGGTGGTGGGTTCCTTGGATTCGCATGGCGTATACACGCCGTCAAACAGCACCCAAACGCGCAGGCTTCCCTATACGCTGATGAAGAAAAGCGGCCAATGGCGCATCTCGTCATTGGAAAGCGGCGTGGTGATTTCCACCGCAGATTTTGAACAGGTGTTCCGCCAAGTATCCGTGTATCAGGTGAGTACTTCCGGCAAGCAACTTATCCCGGATATTCGTTGGTTGAGCTGGCGCAACTGGCGCACCCAGCAGTCGGTGAAGTGCTCTCGGATGCACCCTCCTGGTTGGAAGGAGTGCTGCGAGGCGCCGGCTTGTCTACCATCAAACTCGCGGTCGACAGCGTGCCGGTGAAGAACAATGTGGTGGAGATACACCTCAACAGCGGTATCAATGCGTTGAACGAGGAAGAACGAGGCCTGCTGGTACATCGCATCCGTCTGACTATGGGCGACGGCAATGCCGAATACGCGCTGAGGATTACCGGCGATGGAGTGGACTATTCCGATGCCGACGCAAATGTGAAACTTACTACCGAGCAGCCGACAGCGGGCGTATACACGTTGACCGGTGGTCATATCGTTTCCCTGGCCAGCTCCAGTCCGTTGCGTGTAGGGGAGGCCCCCGGATATGACGATGCTCGGGGCTTCGTTTTTTCCTCATCCGGCGGCGCGGTGTTGCGTGCGGACGGCGTGGTCGAATGCCTGAAATCTGATGGTGCGTCCTGTGGGGTGATGTTCTCCGGCGAGCCGATGCGATCGATTACCGAAGGTCTGGATGGTGAAGTATGGGCTGTATCCGAGAACGGGCGCGAATTGCATGTGTCAGATGGGGGCAAGGAAACCGATCTGAAGCTTGATTGGCTTGGTGCTGCCGACAGCATTGTGGCATTGGCGGTTTCTCCGGAAGGGTGCCGATTGGCGTTGGCAGTCGGGGGCGAGGACACGAACGGCGTGATGATGACCGGTGTGGCGCGCAACGGTGATAAAACACTGAGCGGTCTGAGCAAAGCGGCCACCCAAGTGAGTGTGCTCAGGCACGTCACCATGCTCACGTTCTACAATGATCTGAATCTGGTGTACGCCACCACACCTTCTGAGGGAAACAGCGAACGACAAGAGGCATGGCGTCAAATGGCACCAGGCCCGGCCAATGCGCAGCGTTTACCCAATGGAATCATAACGTCGATGGCATCGGGGCAGATCAGCCTGTCCCGTCGCCTGGCCATTGTGGACGATTTGGGTATTGTGCGCTCCGTTTCCGGCTCACTCGACGGTTCCTGGACCATCGCCGATAGCCAGGTCACTGCCCTCGGTGCGCAGTAGATGGTATAAGAAAAACGGTGTTCATAATAACCTTTCTTGTTGTATGAGGCAACGGCTTTGTCGCTCGGCTGGCGAGCGGCATTGCCGCTGCGCAACCAATCACTATTATTGGTCTGTTATCAAGGCAAAACAGTGTTGCGACGCCATTTTTGAACCACTGTTATTAATTTGTTATAAACCTGTTATCAAACTGTTATCGCATGCGATTGAACATTTGGCCTGTGAGCGTCATACTAGAGGCTGTCGATGACGAACAGTCACCAAACAGGATGAAAGATCATCCAAAAAATAAACACTGCTCGAGGAGGAGTATTTATGAAGAATTGGAAGAAGGCCATTGCCCTCGTTGCTTCTGCTGCTGCGCTTGTCAGCGTTGCCGCATGCGGTTCCAGCAACGCAGGTGGCAGCTCGGACTCCGGCAAGAAGACGGTTGGCTTCGTGGCTGTCGGTCCTGAGGCGGCTTCCGTACCGCCAACGAGAAGGACATTCAGAAGGCATTCGAGGATGCCGGCTTTGACCTGACCTACTCTCCGACCCAGAACAACGATCAGCAGAAGCAGATTCAGGCGTTCAACAAGTTCGTTAACGACGAAGTCGACGCCATCATCCTGTCCTCCACCGAGGATTCCGGTTGGGATGACTCCCTGAAGAAGGCCGCTGAGGCTGAGATTCCGGTCTTCACCGTTGACCGTAACGTGGACGTCAAGGACGCCGAGGCCAAGAAGGCCATCGTTGCTCACATCGGACCGTCCAACGTCTGGTGCGGCGAGCAGGCTGCCGAGTTCGTGAACAAGAACTTCCCGGATGGCGCCAACGGCTTCATCCTCGAAGGCCCTGCCGGCCTGTCCGTGGTGAAGGATCGTGGCACTGGTTGGGGCAACAAGGTTGCCTCCAACGTCAAGGTTCTTGAGTCCCAGTCCGCTAACTGGTCCACTGATGAGGCCAAGACCGTGACCGCTGGTCTGCTCGACAAGTACAAGTCCGACAACCCGCAGTTCATCTTCGCTCAGAACGACGAGATGGGCCTCGGTGCCGCTCAGGCTGTTGACGCCGCCGGCCTCAAGGGCAAGGTCAAGATCATCACCATCGACGGTACCAAGAACGCTCTGCAGGCTCTTGTTGATGGTGACCTCTCCTACGTGATCGAGTACAACCCGATTTTCGGCAAGGAAACCGCTCAGGCCGTCAAGGACTACCTGGATGGCAAGACCGTTGAGAAGGACATCGAGATCGAGTCCAAGACCTTCGACGCCGCCTCCGCCAAGGAAGCTCTGGACAACAACACCCGCGCCTACTGATAAGTCTGCTGCGACTCATTGATAACTGAACCAAATAATTGATGTGATGGTGTGAGAAGGATGTTCCTTCCACACCATCACTCATGTGTGGCTCAAATATCACAAAACGATAACACTTCATTCTCGTTTAAGGCAAAGACATGACAGATAAAAACCCCATCGTCGTAATGAAAGGCATTACGATTGAATTCCCGGGCGTCAAGGCCTTGGATGGTGTTGATTTGACTCTCTACCCGGGCGAAGTTCACGCCTGATGGGTGAGAACGGTGCAGGCAAGTCCACCATGATTAAGGCTCTGACCGGTGTGTACAAGATCAACGCCGGCTCCATTATGGTGGACGGCAAGCCTCAGCAGTTCAACGGCACCCTCGACGCACAAAACGCCGGTATCGCCACCGTGTATCAGGAAGTGAACCTGTGCACCAACCTTTCCGTCGGTGAGAACGTGATGCTGGGCCACGAAAAGCGCGGCCCCTTCGGCATCGACTGGAAGAAGACCCACGAGGCCGCCAAGAAGTATTTGGCACAGATGGGCCTCGAATCCATTGACCCGCACACTCCGCTGAGCTCCATCTCCATCGCTATGCAGCAGCTGGTCGCCATCGCCCGCGCTATGGTTATCAACGCCAAGGTGCTGATTCTCGATGAGCCGACCTCTTCGCTGGATGCCAACGAGGTCAGGGACCTGTTCGCGATCATGCGCAAGGTGCGTGACTCGGGCGTGGCCATCCTCTTCGTCTCCCACTTCCTCGATCAGATTTATGAGATTACCGATCGTCTGACCATTCTGCGTAACGGCCAGTTCATCAAGGAGGTCATGACCAAGGACACCCCGCGCGACGAACTCATCGGCATGATGATTGGTAAGTCCGCCGCCGAGCTGTCCCAGATTGGTGCCAAGAAGGCTCGCCGTGAAATCACCCCTGGCGAGAAGCGATCGTCGATGTCAAGGGCCTCGGCAAGAAGGCACCATCAACCCGGTTGATGTTGACATCTACAAGGGTGAGGTCGTTGGCTTCGCTGGCCTGCTGGGCTCCGGTCGTACCGAGCTTGGTCGACTCCTGTATGGTGCCGACAAGCCGGATTCGGGTACCTACACGCTCAACGGCAAGAAGGTCAACATCTCCGATCCGTACACGGCTTTGAAGAACAAAATCGCGTACTCCACCGAAAACCGTCGTGATGAGGCATCATCGGCGACCTGACCGTCCGCCAGAACATCCTTATCGCCCTGCAGGCAACGCGCGGTATGTTCAAGCCGATTCCCAAGAAGGAAGCGGACGCCATCGTTGACAAGTACATGAAGGAACTCAACGTTCGTCCCGCCGACCCGGATCGCCCGGTCAAGAATCTCTCCGGCGGCAACCAGCAGAAGGTGCTCATTGGCCGTTGGCTGGCCACGCACCCCGAGCTGCTGATTCTGGACGAGCCGACCGTGGTATCGATATCGGTGCCAAGGCTGAAATTCAGCAGGTCGTGCTTGACCTGGCTTCTCAGGGCATGGGCGTTGTCTTCATCTCCTCCGAGCTTGAAGAGGTCGTGCGTCTGTCCGACGACATCGAGGTTCTCAAGGACCGCCACAAGATCGCAGAAATCGAAAACGACGACACCGTCTCTCAGGCGACCATCGTCGAAACCATCGCTAACACCAACGTAAACACCGGAAAGGAGGCATGAGATGGCTGAAAAGGCAAAAGACGAGGGCAACAACTTTGTCAAGAAGCTGCTGAGCAGCAACCTGACCTGGTCGATCGTCGCATTCATTCTTCTGGTCATCATCTGCACCATCTTCCAGCATGACTTCCTGGCTCTGAGCTGGAACAGCAACACCGGTGGTCTGGCCGGCCCGCTGATCACCATGCTCCAGGAATCTGCCCGATACCTGATGATTGCAACCGGTATGACCTTGGTTATCTCCACCGCCGGTATCGACCTTTCGGTCGGTTCCGTTATGGCAGTGGCAGGTGCCGCCGCCATGCAGACCCTGTCCAATGGCATGAACGTGTGGCTCTCCATCCTCATCGCCTTGGCTGTTGGTCTGGCCATTGGCTGCGTCAACGGCGCTCTGGTTTCCTTCCTGGGCCTACAGCCGTTCATCACCACCCTGATTATGATGCTCGCCGGCCGTGGTATGGCCAAGGTCATCACCTCCGGTGAGAACACCGACGCCTCCGCAGTTGCTGGCAACGAACCGCTGAAGTGGTTCGCCAACGGCTTCATTCTGGCATTCCCGCCAACTTCGTCATCGCCGTTATCATTGTGATTCTCGTTGGCCTGCTGTGCCGCAAGACCGCTATGGGCATGATGATTGAGGCCGTGGGCATCAACCAGGAAGCCTCCCGTATGACCGGTATCAAGCCGAAGAAGATCCTCTTCCTCGTCTACGCGATTTCCGGCTTCCTCGCGGCCATCGCTGGTCTGTTCGCCACCGCATCCGTGATGCGTGTCGACGTGGTTAAGACCGGTCAGGACCTCGAAATGTACGCCATTCTGGCAGTCGTCATCGGCGGTACTTCACTGCTGGGTGGTAAGTTCTCCCTCGCCGGCTCTGCTGTCGGTGCTGTAATTATCGCCATGATCCGCAAGACCATCATCACCCTGGGCGTCAACGCGAGGCAACTCCGGCCTTCTTCGCCGTCGTTGTGATTGTGATCTGCGTGATGCAGGCTCCGAAGATTCACAACCTGAGCGCGAATATGAAACGCAAGCGCGCGCTCAAGGCTCAAGCTAAGGCGGTGGCAGCATGACAACAGCTACGGCAAACAAAGTGAAGGCTCCCAAGAAGGGCTTCAAGCTCGATCGTCAGATGATCCCGACCCTCGCGGCCGTGGTGATCTTCATCCTGATGATCATCATGGGTCAGGCGTTGTTCGGCACCTACATTCGACTGGGCTTCATCTCCTCCCTGTTCATTGACCACGCCTACCTGATTATTCTGGCTGTGGCCATGACCCTGCCGATTCTGCCGGTGGTATCGATTTGTCTGTCGGTGCTATCGTGGCCATCACCGCAGTCGTCGGCCTGAAGCTGGCGAACGCCGGCGTGCCCGCCTTCCTGGTCATGATCATCATGCTGCTCATCGGCGCTGTGTTCGGCCTGCTGGCCGGCACCTTGATCGAGGAATTCAACATGCAGCCGTTCATCGCGACCCTGTCGACGATGTTCCTGGCCCGTGGTCTTGCCTCCATCATCTCCACCGACTCGCTGACCTTCCCGCAGGGCAATGACTTCTCGTTCATCTCCAACGTGATCAAGATCATCGACAATCCGAAGATCTCCAACGATCTGTCCTTCAACGTCGGCGTGATCATCGCACTGGTGGTTGTGGTCTTCGGCTACGTCTTCCTGCACCATACCCGCACCGGACGCACCATCTACGCCATCGGCGGCTCCCGTTCCTCCGCGGAACTCATGGGTCTGCCGGTCAAGCGCACGCAGTACATCATCTACTTGACCTCTGCGACTCTCGCCGCCCTGGCCTCGATCGTGTACACTGCAAACATCGGCTCTGCAAGAACACTGTGGTGTTGGCTGGGAGCTCGACGCCGTTGCTCCGTGGTCATCGGCGGTACGATCATCACCGGTGGCTTCGGTACGTGCTCGGCTCCGTGCTCGGCTCTCTGGTCCGCTCCATCCTCGATCCGCTCACCTCTGACTTCGGTGTGCCGGCCGAATGGACCACCATCGTTATCGGTCTCATGATCCTCGTCTTCGTTGTGCTTCAGCGCGCGGTGATGGCGGTCGGCGGAGATAAAAAATAGCGGGCTTGCCCGCTCGGTCTCCGCACCGAATACGACACACACCATAACTGAATAGGCGGGATCAGCCCGGCTGCTGTGATGGCAAGGTCACAGCAGCCGGCACTGCCCGCCAAAGCTTTCTTTCTCCTTTTCTTCCTTTCATTAGCGTGTGGGGCGTGACCCGGGATTCTCCCGGGGCACGCCCCACACGTGTTTGGAAAGCTGGGACTCTATTGGTAATCAGATTTATGCACGCTTACGTGCCGCGCGAATGCGGAACGCGGTGGCCAGACAGCACCAGCCAATCAGGCAGATAACCGTCATCGTTGCAAACGTCCATGTGCCGCCGACGGCAGTGGCGTGAGCAAACTCAGCGGTGCCTTCTTCTCCTGCGCCGGCCTGAGCCACGGAAAGAATCGTGGAGAACAGTGCGGTACCGGCAGCGCCGCCAAACTGAAGACACGTGTTGAAAATGGCGTTGCGTCCGGCTTGAACTCGGGAGAGACCTCCGACAGGCCACTGGTCATCACATTCGCATTGCCGATGGAATAGAACAGACCGAAAATGAAATAGAATCCGGCGAGCAGCACGGGCGTAAGCTGCATCGAGAACACCAGCATAAGCACTGGGCCCAAAATAGCGATGCGAGCGGAATCAGAATCGGCTTGACCGCGCCGAACTTATCGTAGAACCAGCCGCCAAGCGGGGCACAGACAGCGCCGACCAGTGCGCCGGGCAGCACCAGAGAGCCGGCCACAAATGCCGTGGTGCCGAGCGAGAGCTGTGCCACATTGGTGATGACATAGCCGTAGCCGATGGCGACCAATGGCAGCAGCAGATATGCGCAGGCGTGTAACAGTACGGCGGGATCCTTGAGAATGCAAGCGCAGCAGCGGGAGAAGGCACGCTTGGAACTCATGGCGAACACGATCAACAAGGCGAGGCCCGCAATCAGACTGACAATGGCGATAATGCCGGAGCGTGTGGCTGACTTGCCGGACACCGCCGCACTGATGGCCACGCCACCTTGGTTGAGCGCCAGCACCAGACCGACCAACGCGACAACAATGGACCCAAGCTGAATCGGGTCAAGATAGGCAGCCTCGGTCGGTGTCTTCTGCTCAATGCACTTCATGCCGATGCATGCTGCGATTAGCACCAGCGGAATGGCGATGACGAAAATCGCGCGCCACGGCAGCACTGTGGTCACCGCGCCGCCGACGGTCGGGCCGATGGCCGGAGCCACGGTAATGACCAGCGATCCTACGCCCATCAATCGGCCGATTTTCGAACGAGGAGACTGCTCCAGGATGATGTTGATCATCAACGGCGTGGCCACGCCTGAGCCAATGCCCTGAATAATGCGGGCGACAATCAGCAGCGGGAAGGCTTGGGCGACGATCATGATCAGCGAGCCAACGATGGCCAGAATCACAGCCGCAAGAAAAATGGTTTTCAGCGCGAATCGGCGCTTCAAAAACGAGCTGATGGGCATGGTAGCGGCCACCGCCAACAGATAAATCGTGGTAATCCATTGCACAGTGGCCGTGTCGACATGGAATTCGCGCATCAGTGCGGGGAAAAGCACGGTCATCACGGTTTCGGTCAGAATGCCAATGAAGGCAAGTGAGCCGACAGCCACAATCGCGCCGATAAGACGTGTGGGAATCTTCTCGTTATCAATATGCTGCTCAGGCATACATGCTCCTAAACGTTCGGTTGCAAGGTATGGAATGTAAGGTTTACCAACCGGCGTAGGTACCTGTGCGTGCGGATAAACCGGCAATCGTACTGCCTTGGCTGCACGCTATGGAATCACAAAACCACCTGTGAGTGTACGGTTCGGGGCGGACGCTACGGTCGATGCGCAATGGGTTGTCCCTTGGTTTGGTGGGGTTTGATGGGGCGGATTCGGCATTGGTCCGGTAGCAGTTCGGCATTGGTTCAGCATGAGGAAACCGCGATAATATCTGCCCTGCCGCCTAGTTTGGTGAACCATGGGTATTGAGAACACGCATAAGCTGATTGTCAACTGCCTGCCACTCAACGAAGGAGAACGGCGGGCTTTCGCCAAGGCGGCTCGCGATGTGCCGCAGGAATTCGTGGGCGACGAAGCGCACCGCGGCGACATGGTCTGGTCGGCCGCTGTTCCCGAGGAGCTTCGCTCCCGAGCTACCGCAGTCATCGGCAACTTTCCGGTCTCGCAGGCTTCCCAATACACCCGTCTTGAATGGTTGCAGACCTTCAGCGCCGGTGTGGATGCGTACATCTGCCCGGGTGTGCTGCCTCGCGGCACCATGGTCACCAATGCGAGCGGCGCGTATGGCCAAAGCGTGTCGGAACACATGTTCGCCACCATGTGGGCATTGATGAAGAACCTCAACCGGTATGCCTCCAATCAGCGTGATCATCAGTGGCAGGATGAAGGACCGGTATTGAGCCGGAAGGTGGCATCGCGCTGATTATCGCGTCGGTGACATCGGGTCGCATTTCGCTCAGCTTGCCCAATCCGTAGGTATGCGTACTTTCGGCGTGCGCCGTCATGCGGACGTGCCGGCCAAGGGCATTGAAAAGATGTATGGCTTCGAGCGGCTGGAGACGCTGTTGCCATTGGCAGACGTGGTGGCGATGGCGGTGCCGCGCTCGCCGCAGACCCATCATCTGCTGAATGCGGATCGTCTGGGTCGTCTGAAATCCACAGCCATCGTGATTAATGCCGGGCGTGGCGACGCCATCGATCCCGAGCTTGGCTGACGCCTTGCACAATGGACGGCTCCACGGTGCCGGATTGGACGTCACCGAGCCTGAGCCGTTGCCGGCGGAAAGTCCGTTGTGGGATGAGCCGCATTGCCTGATCACCCGCATGTGCCGGCGGCAATCATTTGGAAAAGACTTCCGAACACATCATCCGCATCGCCCTGACCAACGTTTCCCGCTATGCCAAACAGCAGGAACTGTTGAATCTCGTGCGATACTGATTCGCCTGTGTCGGGCGGCGGGCGGCCATCGCCTGACACTGAATACAGATAAGGGGCGTATAACACCGTTGTTATACGCCCCTTATCGGGCAATCCGAAAAAGATGGTTGATAGTCAGTACCAATCAGTACTGGTTCGCGCCGATACCCTCGAACTTCACGTTGAAGCCACGCTGGTAATGCAGGAACATGCTGGCGCCATAGCGGTCGACCGGACGGTGCGTGAACAGCATACGAATGGCGAATGCGGTCTGCACGTCCTTAGGCAGCGCCAGGAATGCTTGGTGGGCGTCCCAGTACGGGTCGTACACCACGGCGGCACCGCACGTAGGCGTAACCGTAGCCATCCTCGTTGACGTATCCCATGAACGGCAGATCCCAGGCGTTGTGTTTGGTGAGTTGTGCCTTGAAGTCCTCGACCTCGGCCAACGCCGCGTCGCTCAGGCCGAAGCTCTTGGCCACTTCATTGGCCTTGGTTGTTTTCGAATCCGGGTCCTTGCCGAACATATCCGGGTTGACGATGATGACTTTTCCCTCCGCCATAATGTGTTCCTTTCAGCATGGCGTTCCCCAAGCAAGCACCTAGGGAAGTACTGGCATTGTTCGATTCACATATGAATTGAACAACATGTTACCTTCTCTGTAGAAAAGGATTGTGCACTTTGTTGATGTGCTGGTTTCAAAGCCTAGCATGAAAAATGGCGGATATAAGCCGTTTTGCCGGTTATTAATCTATTGGTAATGCAATTGGGAAGTTATGGTAGTCTGTGATGTCTGATGTTCATATCTTGCAAAAGTGAACATGATAAATGTTTGTTTTGAGGGTGAAAGCAACAAAGAAAACGGCCGTGTACATGAACTCATGTACACGGCCGGCGTGTCGCATCCCGCTGCGACTGCGGCATCGAGATGATACCTGCAGAGGCGTGGTTGATCAGGGCCAATGAACGTGGCCCGAGGTTAGTTTCAGTCTGATAGTTCGTAGCCGTTGGCGTCTTTATGCACGGTGAGCCGGGCTTG
>ENA-OQHA01000287-OQHA01000287.1-human-gut-metagenome-genome-assembly--contig:-NODE-287-length-26441-cov-2.846128_pt1 | contig 26441 bp, 33 predicted proteins | sample MGYA00242558_ERZ504707 | MGnify/ENA primary metagenome ERZ504707 (study PRJEB26092, sample SAMD00036197) | human gut metagenome | host: Homo sapiens | study: EMG produced TPA metagenomics assembly of...
TATACTGGCTTTATTTTTGGCAGCCGGTCTGTGTGCCTGTAGTGGAAACGGGAAGACCGGAAAACAGAAGAGACCATGCAGCAGACGACAGCTGATGTTCCTTCCAGAAAAGCGTATGAAGGATTTGAATGGGAACGTGTGACAGGAGCTGGTCTGAGTTTCTGGGCACAGCATAATCCGGATATCAGGGTGATGGCAGATCTTTCCTTGCCGGGCGCCGTAGTTGTCCGGAACGGAGATACAGCTCCCATGAAAGTCATTCAGGTCTTTGAACTGAAAAACCGTTCCATCGAGGATGTACTTCCTCTTCTGCAGAAAGAGGAAGGATGGGATGCAAGTCAGTCCTGTCAGTTCAAGGAAGTAAAATCCGGACGTGAAGGAGTGAAGCGTTATCAGCTGGTTCCTGCCGGTTCATACGCAGCTGAAGTAGACAAGCAGATGAAGGAAGAGCCTGTGCCTTCCACTTGCAGCGGATGGGGTGTCGGGAATAGTGGCATGCGCTATTTTGAGGTGCAGGATTCTCATCCCGACCGGGCTGTTTTCGTAGAGATTGGTCAGGATGCTCCTTTGTTTGATGAAAGCAGTATCAGTCTGACCGCAATGGACGCTGTATCCGACTCCACACAGGTGTTGTATAATCTGTCGGGAGAAGTACGTATCGGCCATGAAGTACATTCGTTCCGTCCGGAAAACAGTGATAAGGAGTACTGGCTGGTGGATAAGACAGGGACTCTGACAGAAATTTATGACCGGAAGACAGGCGGACAGAAGAATGGCAAACCTCTCCAAATGATGTTGAAACTGGAATATAACGGTAAGTGGGATGACGGATTTGCTGCGGACTATGACGGAGTTTATTTCGTTCGGGAAGTGCTGGACGGACAGAAAAATCCTGAAGGTCTGAAAAAAGATTGAAGCTCAGAATGTGCTTGAAACGAAGAGTGGATTTACCAGGCCGCAGGAGCGGAAAAAAGAGAGGTTGGAGTACAGGTATAAAAAAAGGAGTACCGCTGTACTCCAACCTTTTTATTAACCTTAAATCTAATACTATGAAAACACGATGCAAAGGTACGGGTTTTCCGGTTAATTGCAAATCTTTTCAGAAGAAAAATATGTTTAATAACATCTTTTAAATCCTTGAAAGTCTTTTAAAGTTTTCTCAGTTCCTGATACAGGCGTTGTACGGGAAGTCCCATGACGTTATAGTATGAACCTTGAAGTCCGGTTACTCCGATAAAGCCGATCCATTCCTGGATGCCGTAGGAGCCGGCTTTGTCCATGGGGTGGTATTTTTCCACATAATAGCTGATTTCTTCTTCGCTCAGGGTATCGAATGTCACTTCGGTGGTAACGGCAAAGCTGCGCTGTTGGCTTGCGGTCAGGATGCAGACACCGGTAATTACCTGATGAGTACGTCCGGAAAGCAAAGTGAGCATCCGGCGGGCATCTGCTGCATCGTGTGGTTTGCCCAGTATCAGTCCGTCCAGATAAACAATGGTATCGGCTGTAATGATGAGTTCGTCCGGTTGCAGGGTAGTGCGGTAAGCATCTGCCTTCTTGCTTGCGATGTAGAGAGAAATTTCCTCGCCCTTGAGTGTGTCGGGGTAACTTTCGTCGATACCGGGCAGCACTTTGGTTTCAAATTCGATGCCCAGTCCGGCAAGCAGTTCCCGGCGTCTCGGAGAGTTGCTTGCCAGTTTGATATGATATTTCTTCAGATTGTCCAGCATAATTTTTAGTTTTGAGGGTTGAGATTTCTGTTTCTGGCTTTATTACCAGCCGAAAGCCTGTTCGTGTGACATCCATTTTCCCTGGGCCTTGAGCACCTGTTCGATGACATCGCGTCCGCAGCCATGACCTCCGTTACGGTGAGAGATGTATTTGCAGACGGCCTTGATTTCGGGAGCAGCGTCTGCCGGACAGCAGGGAAGTCCCACCAGGCGCAACACTTCATAATCGGGGATATCATCACCCATGTAAAGCACCTCTTCGGGCTTCAGGTCGTATTTCTGCATCAGTTCGTGGTATTCTTTGGTCTTGACGGCAGCTCCCAGACAGATATCCTGTACACCCAGTCCTTTGTAACGTTCGCGTACGGCTTCTGTTTTTCCACCGGTGATGATGGCTACATGCAGACCGCATTTCACGGCCAGTTGCAGGCATATCCGTCTTTGATGTTGACGGTACGCATGGGCTCTCCGTTGGGATGAAGCAGGATGGTTTCGGCGCTCAGCACTCCGTCTACGTCGAAGAAGAGTGCTTGATTCGGGTTAAATCGTAGTCTATCATAAATTACAGATTGATGTTACGGGTTTGACTTTTTTGCTTTTTCGGCATAAGCCGGATGTTCCGGCTGATGTTCCGGTAGATTTCGGCCAGTTCCGGTTCACTTTCCAGCATGTGCAGATGATCTTCCATGATGTTGCAGTCGTTCCGTCGGGCCGGACCGGTCTGTGCTTCTTCGGGCGTCAGGTAGTGTATTTTCCGGGTTGTTTCCTCGATGAGTGGAAGCATGGATTCAAACGGAAGCCCGTGTTCGCTGAGCAGGTGATGACACACTGCATACATGTGGTTGGCAAAATTACAGGCGAATACGGCTGAAATGTGGAGATATTTGCGCTGCTCGGAAGAAGCTTCATATACCTTTTCGCTGAGGCGCTGTGCCAGCTGCATCAGCAGACGGGTATCTTCTTCTGAGTTGGCCTCGATGAAGAACGGGGTAGTCGTGAAGTCTATATCCCGCTGTTTGCTGAAGGTTTGCATGGGATAGATCACTCCGTGTCGCCGGGCCAGTCCGTTCCAGATACTCATGGGAACGCTTCCGGCCGTATGCACAAAGAGAGCATCCGGATTGCGTCGTGTCAGTGCAGGAAGTATTTCGTTCAGAGCCGAGTCCTTGATGGAAACGATGTAGAGATCGCTTCTGGCATCAATCTCGTCCAGACGGGTGGTGAAGGCAGCAAGGAGCCGTCCGGCCAGTTCACGGGCCGATTCTTCCGTGCGGCTGAATACCTGCCGGATGCAGCAGTGGTGTTGCGACAGGGCTTGTGACAGGTGGGTAGCCACGTTGCCTGCCCCGATGAATGTCAGGTTATACAGATGTGTTTCGTCCATAATCAGCGTGAAGATATAAAATAAAGAATCACTCCCACAAGCAGCAGGGCCAGCGGAAGCAGGTAGGCAGACATTTGTCCCAGCAGGGCAATGACCAGTCCGATGTTCTGGATGAGCCAGATTCCGGCCAGAATGATTCCCACCGACTTGTCGCTCTTGAACCAGAGGAAGATGACGGCGGCATACAGCAGCATGGTGTCTTTCTGCATTACCCAGGGCAGTCCGTGGCTACTGAAGCCGATCCATTTGTCAAGCAGATAAAGGATGCCCATCAGTACCAGGAATACCCCAGTGGCCTGATAGGTGTCTTTGTGGTTGGATGCCGACATGGTTATTTCCCTCCATATTTGTTAAGGTGTATCTTTTCCCATTGCAGGTGGCTTTCATCAAACGGTTTCCGTTCCATTCCTTTGTGACCGATGGCAATGATGGAAAGAGCCTGTAGCTGGAGAGGCAGGTCGAGTACCTCATGCACATATTCGTTGGCGGGCACGCGTCTGCTGTAAACCGTTCACGCAGTTGAACCCAGCAGCTTCCCAGTCCCAGATCTTCGGCCTGCAGCTGGATCAGGATGGAGGCCACGGAGGCATCTTCGATCCAGACATCGCTTACCATCGGATCGGCAGTAACAACGATGGCCAGGGCTGCATCGCTCACGAAGGTTGCTCCCGATTCCTTGCAGTGCGAAAGTTTTTCCAGAGTTTCCTTGTCATCCACCACGATGAACTGCCAGCAGTTGCTTCTTTTCGATGAAGGAGCCATCAGTCCTGCCTTCAGCAGACTTACCACCTGTTCCTGGGTCAGTTCCTCTTCCGTGAATTTTCGGGTACTCCGCCGCTTTTTGATCAGATCGCTGAAATTTTCCATAAATAATTGTTTTTGATGTGACAAATATAGCCTTTCTTATGCAAATGCTCAAAAAAAAATCCTAAATTTGCATACATGGCGCTCCGATTGTCTACATATTATCATTCGGAAGATATTCCTGCCTTGCCGGGCGACAACCTCTTCCATTCTACCGAACTGTTCCGGGTGCTGGAGCAGACTCCCGGCTATACGCCCGTCATGCTTGTAGCCTTTGAAGGAGAAAGTCCCGTGGGTAAGCTCCTGTCGATCACTCGCCGTCAGTTTTCCCTGTGGGGAGGATGGTCGAAAACCTTTGTATACGGAGTAGGGGATTATTTCGGAGGCAGCATGAAGCGGGAAGAAGTGTTCCGGGAAATGCTGGCCTATCTGACCTTGCGTCACGAAGAGGATTCTTTTCTCATAGAGTTCCGGAACCTGGAGGAACCGCTGTTCGGTTACCGTTACTTCCGGGCTAACGGCTATTTCCCGGTCAAGTGGTTGCGGGTGCGCAACTCCATTCATCAGGAACTCATAGACAAGTGGATGAGTGCTTCCCGGAAACGGCAGATCCACAATGGACTGAAGCATGGAGCCGTTATGGAAGTAGCCCGGAGCGAGGAAGATGTGTGTGCCCTGTTTACCATGCTTCGCCAGTATTACCTGCCCAAGGTTCATCGTTATTTTCCGGATATCCGTTTCTTTCTGTCCCTGATCTCGGAACCTTCCCGACGGGAGCTCGGCAAAATTTTCGTAGTCAAATATAAAGGTAAGGTGATCGGAGGATCGGTCTGTCTGTTTTCAGGTGACTGTGCATACTTGCTTTTCTCCGGAGGAATGCGCAAGAGTTATGCCTGGCTCTATCCGGGTGTACTGGCCGTGTGGAATGCCATGCTTTATGCACGTGAGCAAGGATATGCCCATTTTGAATTCATTGATGCCGGATTGCCGTTCCGCCGCTACGGTTTCCGCGATTTTATTCTTCGTTTTGGTGGCAAACAGCTCAGCAGCCGGAGATGGTTCCGGGTGAGATGGGAATGGCTGAATCGCCTGCTGATTAAAATTTATGTGTGAGAAGAGCTGAGGAAAAAGGATTTTTTAAAGCAGATTCTAATAATATTTATCCGAAAAAGTTTCGTGTTTTAGCACAAAATTGTTTTCTTTGTGCAGTTGATGCAAATTGACTTTGATTTAATACCTTTAAAAAAACGCAATTATGAAAATTTCTCACATTGAACATCTGGGCATTGCCGTAAAAGCATTGAAGAGGCCCTTCCTTATTATGAGAATGTACTCGGTTTGAAATGTTATAATATCGAAACCGTTGAAGATCAGAAAGTAAAGACAGCCTTTCTGAAATGTGGAGACACTAAGATCGAGCTGCTGGAACCGACCGGTCCGGACAGTACCATCGCTAAGTTTATTGAAAACAGGGGCATGGGGGTACACCATGTAGCTTTTGCCGTTGAAGACGGTGTGGCTCAGGCTCTGGCCCAGGCTGAGGGTGAAGGCATCCGTCTGATTGACAAGGCACCACGCAAGGGCGCAGAAGGTCTGAATATTGCTTTCCTGCATCCGAAGTCAACGATGGGAGTACTGACCGAACTTTGTGAAAAATAATGAAGAGTTTGAATATGATACGCAGAGACACGAAACAACGGGATTCGCAGTGATCCGTTCCCCGTTGTTTTGTGTCTCTGTATTTACATTAATTATCTAATACCTGATACCATGAGCAATCAACTTGAAAAAGTAAAGGAGCTTATTGAACTGCGCGCACAGGCACGTCTGGGCGGCGGGGAAAAAGCGATTGAGAAACAACACGCAAAAGGAAAGTACACTGCCCGCGAACGTATCGCGATGTTGCTGGATGAAGGCAGCTTCGAAGAAATGGATATGTTTGTCAAGCATCGTTGCACGAATTTCGGTATGGACAAGAAGCATTACCTGGGTGACGGTGTTGTAACCGGTTACGGTACGATTGAAGGGCGTCTGGTATATGTATTCGCACAGGATTTCACGGTTTCTGCCGGTTCTCTTTCCGAGACCATGTCACTCAAGATCTGTAAGGTGATGGATATGGCCATGAAGATGGGAGCTCCCTGCATCGGACTGAACGACTCTGGTGGTGCACGTATTCAGGAGGGTATCAATGCCCTGGCTGGTTATGCAGAGATCTTCCAACGCAACATCCTGGCTTCGGGAGTAATCCCGCAGATCTCCGGTATTTTCGGACCGTGTGCAGGAGGTGCCGTTTATTCTCCGGCTCTGACAGACTTTACCCTGATGATGGAAGGTACTTCCTATATGTTCCTGACCGGACCGAAGGTGGTGAAGACCGTAACGGGTGAAGACGTTTCACAGGAAGATCTGGGAGGTGCCAGCGTGCATTCTACCGTTCGGGTGTGACTCACTTCACTGCTTCTACGGAAGAAGAAGGTCTGGCTCTGATCCGTAAACTGTTGAGCTATATTCCTCAGAATAATCTGGAAGAACCGCCTTATGTGGACTGTACTGATCCGATCGACCGTCTGGAGGATTCTCTGAATGAAATTATTCCGGACAGCCCCAATAAGGCATACGATATGTATGAGGTGATCGGTGCGATTGTTGATAACGGTGAGTTCCTGGAAGTGCAGCGTGATTTTGCCAAGAATATCATCATCGGCTTCGCCCGCTTCAACGGACAGTCAGTAGGTATCGTGGCCAACCAGCCTAAGTTCCTGGCCGGTGTGCTCACTGCAACGCTTCCCGCAAGGGGCACGTTTTGTCCGTTTCTGCGATGCCTTCAACATTCCTATCGTTTCGCTGGTAGATGTGCCGGGATTCCTGCCGGGAACAGGACAGGAATACAATGCCGTTATCCTGCATGGTGCAAAATTGCTGTACGCTTACGGAGAGGCTACTGTGCCTAAGGTGACTATTACCCTGCGCAAGTCTTATGGAGGTTCTCACATTGTGATGAGCTGCAAGCAGTTGCGTGGCGATATGAACTATGCATGGCCGACAGCCGAAATTGCCGTAATGGGTGGTGCCGGTGCAGTTGAGGTACTCTATGCCAAGGAAGCCAAGGAAGCTCCCGATCCGAAAGCCTTCATGGCTGAAAAGGAAGCAGAATATACCAAGCTGTTTGCCAACCCTTACAACGCTGCGAAGTATGGCTATATCGACGATGTAATCGAACCGCGTAATACACGTTTCCGCATCATCCGCGCCTTGCAGCAGTTGCAGACCAAGAAACTGTCCAACCCGGCTAAGAAGCATGGCAATATTCCTTTGTAACCCTTAAAATGCATGATTATGAACAGATATAGAACCGGAATATTTCTTTCCCTGCTTCTGCTGGTCGGCTTTACTTCCTGTCAGGAAAAGAAGACGAACACCAAGCTGGTGCTGAACGAGGTACTGGTGGACAATGTTTCCAATTTTCAGGATGACTATGGTGTTCACAGCGGATGGATTGAAATATTCAACCAGTCATACAGCAGTGCCGATCTGGCAGGCTGTCTGCTCCGGGTGAGCAGTCAGCCGGGTGATACGGCTACGTATTTCATTCCGAAAGGAGACGTGCTGACTCTTGTCAAGCCGCGTCAGCATACGCTTTTCTGGGCGGACAATGCTCCCCGCAGAGGTACGTTCCATACCAACTTTGAGTTGAGCAAGACAGAGGCCAACTGGATTGGTCTTTACGACTCCGGACGCAAGCTGCTCGATCAGATTGTAGTTCCGGCAGGAGCTTTGCAGGCTGACCAGTCGTATGCCCGGGTGAGCGACGGAGCTGCCCTGTGGGAAGTGAAAGGTGGTCATGAGGACCGCTATGTTACTCCGAGCACGAATAACCAGACCATCGAAAGTAATCCGAAGATGGATAAGTTTGAGCAGCATGACCCGGTGGGTATTGGTATGGCAATCTCGGCCATGAGCGTTGTGTTCCTCGGTCTGATTCTGCTTTATGTTTGCTTCAAGTATGTGGGCAAGCTGGCCATTCGTCTGCGCAAGCGGAATGCCATGCAGGTACACAATATTACCGATAAGCAGGAAGCCAAGGAAAAAGGTCTCGGTGAAGCTCCGGGAGAAGTCATTGCTGCCATCTCCATGGCTTTGCATGAACACCAGGGAGCCGATCATGATGTGGAAGAAACCATTCTGACCATCAGCCGGGTGAAACGAAGCTATTCACCGTGGAGCTCGAAGATTTATACGTTGCGTGAAACTCCCCATAAGAAATAATCCTCTTAAAACAGAAAAGAACCATGAAAGAATACAGATATAAGATCAACGGAAACCTGTACAAGGTAACCGTTGGAGACATTGAAGAAAATCAGGTACAGGTAGAAGTGAACGGTACTCCCTATAAGGTGGAACTGGAGAAGAAAGCCACTCCGAAGATCAAGCCGGTCATGCGTACGGCTTCCACCACTCCGGCTACTCCTCCTCCCGCTGTTTCCCGTCCGGCCGCACCTTCCAGCAAGGGTAGCATCAAGTCTCCGCTGCCGGGTGTGATTCTGGATGTCAAAGTGAAGGAAGGTGATGCCGTGAAGCGCGGACAGACCCTGATGATCCTGGAAGCCATGAAAATGGAAAACGACATCAAATCCGACCGCGACGGAAAGGTTACCTCTATCAAGGTAAGCAAGGGCGAATCGATTCTTGAAGGTACTGACCTTATAATCATTGAATAATTATGGGAGAGTTTTTTAGTTTCTTACAGAATAACCTGGCCGATTTCTGGACCTATACCGGTTTCCACAATGCCACTACGGGGCACCTTGTGATGATTCTGATCGGTATATTCTTCATTTATCTGGCCGTAGCGAAGGAATTTGAGCCGATGCTGCTGATCCCCATCGGATTCGGTATGCTGATCGGTAATATTCCGTTTAATATGGAAGCCGGACTCAAGGTAGGTATTTATGAGGAAGGCTCAGTGCTTAACATTTTGTATCAGGGTGTGACGTCGGGATGGTATCCGCCGCTCATCTTCCTGGGAATCGGGGCAATGACTGACTTCTCGGCTCTGATTTCCAACCCGAAGCTGATGCTGATCGGTGCGGCTGCCCAGTTTGGTATCTTCGGTGCCTATATGCTGGCGCTTGCTTTCGGATTCGACCCCATGCAGCTGCTGCCATCGGTATCATCGGTGGTGCCGACGGACCGACTGCCATCTTCCTGTCATCGAAGCTGGCACCGAACCTGATGGGAGCCATTGCCGTATCAGCTATTCATACATGGCGCTGGTACCGGTCATCCAGCCTCCTATCATGCGTCTGCTCACAACCAAGAAAGAGCGTCTTATCCGCATGAAGGCTCCGCGTGCCGTGTCACATACGGAGAAGGTGATGTTCCCTATCGTAGGTTTGCTGCTTACCTGTTTCCTGGTGCCTTCCGGTTTGCCGCTGCTCGGTATGCTGTTCTTCGGTAATCTGTTGAAGGAAAGTGGTGTGACCCGCCGTCTGGCTGAAACAGCCCGTGGTCCGCTGATCGACACGATCACTATTCTGCTCGGTCTGACCGTAGGAGCTTCCACTCAGGCTTCGGAATTCCTGACCAAGGACTCTATCTTCATCTTCTTCCTCGGTGCGGTATCATTCATCATCGCTACTGCATCCGGTGTGATTTTCGTGAAGATCTTCAATCTGGTGCTGAAGAAAGAAATAAGATCAATCCGCTGATCGGTAATGCCGGCGTATCTGCTGTGCCCGACTCAGCCCGTATTTCCCAGGTCGTTGGTCTGGAATACGATCCGAGCAATTACCTGCTGATGCATGCCATGGGTCCGAACGTAGCCGGTGTGATCGGTTCGGCTGTAGCTGCCGGTATCTTGCTGGGCTTCCTGGTATAAGCTGATCCGGTCTGGAATATAGATTTCAGACCTTACAAAAGGGATAAACCGATAAAAGAAATGCTGACTCTGTTGAGGAGTCAGCATTTCTTTTATGGTTTATTTCAGTTTCTGTTGTTTATTTTCTGATTTCCGCCATGTTGGGATATGGTGCAGTTAGTCTTAGTTTTCTCATAGGTTTATAATGAGTTGCAGGATGTTCCAGTTCTACTTCCTATTCATGGTCTGGAAGGAATTGGATGTCATATTCTTTTCCTGCTTCCGTCGTGAACGACAGAATACCGTCCTTTTGAATTGTTTTTATGGCTTCTCCATTCTGTCTGACTTCTGCTGTTGCTACATCCTTTTGCGGAAGAGCAATCCGGCAGGTTTCTCCTCGTTCACTGGTCAGTTTGAGGGATGTTACCTGTTTCCCGTCATATTGGGCAGAAACGACAAATGCTCCTTTGGCTCTCAGACGGGTAAAGGAGGCGGGTTTGTCCGGCCAGCAAGGGAACAGGTGCAGGACACCGTCCACCGATTGCAGCATCATCGAGTTGATCGTCTCCACAATGGTCGTTTTTTCCAGACAATGATGTCCGTCCAGAATCAGGAAGTTGGTTCCGGCACGGTGAATCAGTGTCTTCATCTTGTCTATCAGAATATCAGGATCAAAGCCGATGCGGGTACCATCACAAAGGCACTCAGTCCCAGTTCATTCATCGTCTCGGTAAATCCTTGCTGGTCGACTGCGTAATAATACAAAGTATTGCGTGCCAGTTGAAGGGCGGTACTGTCTGAATGAAGATTCAGCAGTTCGCATGGGTAAACCGGATGGAGCTGGATGACATGAGCCGGCAAGTCCCATCCTGCCTCATTTTTGGCATAGACGGGCAAACCCTGGTTGGGAGTCTTCGTAGGCATGATGACCTTGTACGAAGCAGGTGGGTGACGATATCCTTCCACAAAGCCCGACGGTTTTCATCTACTCCCAGTATTTCACTGTAGCGGAGCAACAGCCTGAAGGTCTGTTCTACAAAGGCCAGATCGGAGGGAGGATTCAGATCCACGAGCCTTCGTGTCCGCCGGTGAGGATATTATAGCGGTAGGTGCTGTCCAGAGTTTCCTTTTCCAGATAGTCTTCGTAGAAATCACCACATTCCCGGATAAACGGATAAGCCCGCTTGCGCAGGAATTCCCGGTCGCCCGTATATTCGTAATACCAGCTGAACAGGGGAACATTGAACGGAGCATCCATGGTCTGCTGCCAGTATTCTCCATAGAGATAGCCGTTGCCCAAAGCACTGACAGAGAACAGCAGCCCACGGCAGGACTTATCTTTCAGAGACGGATGGACGAGTCCCATTTCCTCGCGTGCCCGTCTCTTTCCTTCAGGGATCAGTTTCTCCAGAAGTCGTAATACGGCATTGCCAGTTCGGGGCGGTTGGCCGAGAATACGCTGTAGAAGCCGGCCTGGCTGTTGTAGTTCAGATGGATGTCTCCATGATAGTTCATGGAGTCGTTCATGTTCCAGACGCCATACATGCCTCCGCAGACCGGACTGTGCAGGTTACAGGCCGAAGCCATCAGGTAGATGGATGACAGGTACTGGCGGTTCAGCAGGGAATCGTTTGTTTCTACATACGAACGTGTCCACATATCTTTCCACCATTGTTTTTTCTCAATTTTCAGAAGGGCGAGTTGGGGGCCGTTCACTGAAGAAAGCTTGTCGTATGCTTCCGGCAGACGGGCATCATCTTCCAGACTGCCGGATACATAAGTTACAATGCAGACCGGCTGTCCTGCCTTTATCTGAAAAGAGGCGGTGACTTGCGAGGAGGATGTTTTTTCCCAGGAAGCCTCAGTTCCTGTGATGCGGGTTGAGATACCTGCACGGGCTATCCAGCGTACATCTCCTTCCGTCCGACTCCGGCGGGATACCTGTCCCACTTTCTCACGGATTCCGGAAGTGGTTTCATAGAGTTTGTTTTCACCGTTGGCATAGGTCATGACTGTGACATCTATGGGATGTTCCGAAGCCGTAGTCAGTTCAGTTACCACGTAGTTTTCGTCCATTGTCATCCACGTTGTCATTTCTACCGGTTCTGCGGTTCCGGTATGCATATAGAGCTCGGCATCAAGTTGTCTCATCTCATAACAGAAGCCCTCGGCGGGTTCTGACTGTACTGAAATGCTGACTCCTCCCACCGGCAGGGCAGCGGGACCCGTTCCTGCCCAGTCCGACCAGCTGTCTGTGATGAAGTCTACTTTTGACAGTTGCAGGGTCTGTCCGTTTTCTGAAGTATAACTGACCAGTCCCACATCTCCGTTTCCCAGGTAGGGGCCTTTGGTGCATGCTTGCTTGCTCTTTCTGCCTGACTGAACGGACTGTTCCACCGGGCTGTCAGCATCTTTTTTTTGTTCTGAAAAAACAGATCGTCGGGATTGTTTCCCTGACTGAGACATCCCGGGAGAGAAAAAAGAGCTGCTATTCCCAGAATGACAGAATAATGTATGTTGCAAATTTTCATCGTCGAAATTCTTTTTGATTAGTCTTCCAGTTTCCACTCGTCTTTCCACCGGATAATGAAACGTCCGTCTTCAAATTCCAGCGGCAGCCAGATGTAGCGTCCGTCGATGGCATTTTCCGGAGTCCAGCGGTCACCCAGATAGATGAATTGTCCTTCTTTTCCGGCTACGGGCAGGATGTAAGTGCTCTGGGAATGATAGGTGAGGGCTGAATCGGCATCCACACAGGGATTTCCCAGTTCGGTCCATTCACCCAGAATGGAATCTGCTACGGCAGAGCGGGCTGCATTGGGCGACCATCCTGTACATCCCGACATCATCAGGTAGTAGCGTCCTTCGTGTTTGAACATGGCCGGAGCTTCCATAAACCGTCCCTTGAAGCAGCGGATGTAGGTACCGTCGTGATCCGTATAGTCGCTGTTCAGCCGGGCAATCTGCAGGGTACTGTTTTCTTCCGATGCATAGATATGATATGCCGTGCCGTCATCGTCTACAAACAGGTTCATGTCGCGGGCCATCTGTCCTCCTTCCAGATCTCGTTTGATCAGGTTCAGAGAATCCGGGTGAGCTGGCAGGTCTCCTCCGGAATAGTGGGCTTCAGCCTGGACGGGGGCTGTCTTCAGACTTTCCGGTGTACCCTGGGGCCATTTACCGGCATTGATGCGTCCGGCATGCAGGAAACGGTAAGGGCCGGTAACCTTGTCACTGACGGCCACTCCGCTCTGGGCTCCGGTGTAACCGGCTCCTTTGGGTTCGAGGTGAAACCACATGACGTACTTGCCGGTCCGGGCATTATGAATCACCTTGGGGCGTTCCAGGATACATCCTTTTTCGATCGGACTTCCGCTGCCTTCCGGTGCTACGGCCAGAGCGATACCTTCGTCTTTCCAGTTGTAGAGATCGGTTGAGGAGTAGCAATGCACTCCGACATTGGCCACGTTGCCTCCTTCTCCTTCGGTCTTGTGCTCGCCAAACCAGTAGTAGCGTCCGTTGTCGTAAAGGATGCCTCCTCCGTGGGCGTTGATATGTACGTTGTTATTGTCCAGCCAGACCTGTCCGGGTGTGAAGGACTGGTAGCGTTCTTTTGTCTGGCAGGCGAGGAGACCTGCTGCCAGAAGTACTGCAAGAGATATTTGTTTCCACATAATCAGATGATGTTTAGAATGAAGGATGATGTTTGGTTTTATTGCAGCCGGGCATGAATGGTTTCCCCTTCCCGGATGGTATAAGACTTTCCGTCAATGTTTACGCGCAGTTTGCCGTTCCGGATGCGTTCAACCGTAATGTCGAACGTGCTGCCGAAAGCCCGTATGCGGCGGAGGGCAGCCTGATTCCACTCTTGGGGAAGACGGGGCGTCACGTCACAGCTTTTCAGTCCGGTGGGGCGGATGCCGAAGAGCCCTTCCGTAATGATGCGGCCGTAGAGAGCACTTCGGCGGAAAGATGGCGCTGACCTCCTTCAGGCCATGCTTCGATGGCATAGGGAACATGTTCACCCAGCAGACGGACGGATGAGTAATGCTTCAGGTATTCGGTTGCTTTTTCTGTTTCGCCTACGGCATAGACACCGCGCAGGGCATACAGGGTGGAACGGTCCCAGAAAGTGCTGTCACCGGCCTGGGTAAGCAGACCGTTTTCAGTCCAGAGGCGCGGAGAGAACAGAGCCTGGATGGTTCCTTCTTTCCGTTCGCTGATACCCACGGTCAGCGGAATGCAGATCCAGGAGCGCAGGATATCGTTGCCTTCGTAATAGTGGTAAGTGTCATAGCCTTCCACGGTTCCTCCGAAATATTTTTCAATGGATTTGCGCAAGTCGGCAGCCTGTTGCCGGTAGGTGGCTGCTGTCTTTTTGTCTTTTCCCAGATCCTTTGCCAGAAAGGCAGCAGAAATCAGGGCATCATAGTAGAGTGAAGAGGTACAGAGGTTGGCTTTTCCGGCCGGGAAACGTCCTTCCAGTTCGTCTGCGTCAGAGGTTACGACACCTTCCGGCGTCAGCTTGCGGTGACAGTATTCCAGACACCACTGGATGAGCGGCCAGAGGGTTTCTGCCTGCTGCCGGTCTCCTCCGGCCAGTGCAAATCGGGAGGCTCCGTAGGCAATCATGCTGCATCTCCGCGGTCGCCTGCCCCGTTCCAGATGTCCAGTCCTTCAGCAATGATAGAACTGGGAATGGGCTTCCACTCATCGTTCATAAAGCGGGCAAAATGTCTGAAAGAATTAAGAGCGGAGGCATTGCCGTAAGCATAGCCTGTGAAAGGGAAATAGGGATTGATGTATTCTGCCTGGTCATTGGCCCAGATGGCGGCATAGTATGATTCGCCTCCAGGTCCGTGCATCGGTCCGCCCTTGGTTTCGTAGATGCTTTCGCAGGCCCGGATCTTGGAGAAGGCAAACATGCGGTTGATGACAGGAATCGGGAGTCTCCAGAATCAGATTGTCTGCCAGTTGCTTCAGGAAATCCATCCGTTTGGCCTTTTCTGTTTCCGGTTGCAGCCGGATGGAGGGCTCTCCTTCACGATGGGCGGACAAGGAAGCTGCAAAGTAAAGCGTATCGCCCGGCAGGACTGTGTGCGGGCCGCTTCCGTAGACTGTCCCTTCCATGATATAGGCTCCGGTAACTCCGTTTTCCGGATTGGTTTTCGAACGTGTCTGTTCTTCGGGAACTTCTACCTCCAGGGAGTTTTTGCCGGTATTGATCAGGTATATTGTTCAATGAGAGCGGGCTGGTCGGTAGACGGGAAATATTCGCGGATCAGTTTCCATTGTCCGTAGTAGCCTTTGTCGAACCGGCTTTCCACGGTCAGTATGCCGTTGAGGCTGATGCTTTCCACTTTTTCTTCCGTAAGCGAACGGCTGTTCACGAAGACTGCATCCAGCGGATTCCAGGCAGAACGGCGCATCAGGCTGGCATGGGTATTGTTCGGCACGGTGCGCAGCAGCGGCCATACCATTCCTTTGTTCAAGGTAAAGTTGCCTTCGCGGTCTACACCGTAGCGCAATACGACAGAGACGGATTTACCGCTCATTTCAATGTGGTCGGAATGGGGAAGGTCGTTCCGGATGTTCCAGGTGATACTGCCGTCTTCCTGTGGCGACCAGCGCCGGGTGGACTGGGATGTTGCCGGCAGAGTGACCAGTGACAGTCCCAGAAAGGCATAGATAAGTCTTGCTTTCATGGCTTCTTCAGTATTTACATATAAGGTTCATAAAGTATGGCCCGATACCGTTTAATCGTCTGTATAATTGGGCCTTATTGTCCGCTCGATTCAGCTTCATCGTCTGTATGATCAGGCTTCATTGTCTGCTTGATTCCGGTGAATCTTCCGGTAGTCGGTTTTTGAAAAATACGTCGGCCAGTTCCGGTCAGACAGAGGAGACGGAAGTGTCTTTGCCTGTAGAACTGACCGACGTTCAGCGTATGAGATTATTTCAGTTTAAACGGTTCTTTTTTCACATAAGCCTTGAAGCCTTTGATGGCTGCCGGATTTCCTTCTTCCGAGCTGGGAAGACAGCGGAAACCGGTGATCTTGTGATTGTCTTTCAGGTCGATGATGATGGAATGCGGGAATTTAGTTCCGTAGTCCGTACACCAGGTTGTCGATTCCTGAAGGTCGTAGATCTTGTCGGCCGTGTTGTTTGACCATTGATAGCTTTCGCTGTCTGCATACGTGATGCTCCATTTCTGGCGGGAGATGTCTTTGCCGTTTTCGTCGGTCAGATAGAGTTCGGCGATGGCAGCAAGATCCTTGCGTCGTGTGCATTGAGGGCTTCCAGGCAGAAGTAGCGTCCCTCTACCGGACGGTTGAACTGTATGGTCTGCCATCCGCTCCGGGTTTCAGTTCTCCGGTAGCAACGGGTGTTTCTCCCTTCAGGTTGAGGGTTTCACCTTCCTTGCGGTGAGTGACAGGTTCTTCGTTGTGGAGAACGTCCAGAATCGGCTGTTTCAGACCCTCAATTTTGGTTTCATCCGGACCGAGCAGGTCGAGAACCACGATTTCGTTCTTGCCCTTCTTCAGCCAGCATCCCGGCATGAACAGAGTCTGCTGCGGACCGATCTTCCAGAATCGTCCCATTGCATGACCGTTCACCCATACCATTCCTTTTCCCCAGGTAGACATGTCGAGGAAGGTGTCTCCGGTCTTGTCGAGTGTAAAGGTTGTGCGATAGTAGGCCGGACCGTCGAACTTGCTTCCCTTGGCAAACTGCTTGTCGGCAGCAAACTTGGCATCGGTGGGGAAGCTGTATACCTGCCATCCGGTGAGAGTCTGTGGTTCGCATCCTTCGTTCAGCAGCTGAACCTTGTCGGTGATACCTTTGCGGTCATGGATAGCGCGGTCGAAGTTGACGCGTCCCATGGCTTCTACCAGGATGTCCAGGCGGGTACCGGCTTTCACGTCAGGCAGCGACAGGATGTTTTCACCACGGCGGCGATCCAGGCGTCCCAGCAGCTGGCCGTTCAGATATACCTGTGCCCAGTCGTGTGGTTCATCTACCAGCAGAACGGTTCCTTCCTTGACATCAGCCGGAAGTGTCGTGCGGTAGAGGATAGTACCCCATCCTGATCGAACTGTTCCATCGGCTGGATGGCTTCCGAAGTCTGGGGCTTGGGCAGATTGTCAAACAGGGGAGCTACTTCGTTCAGTTGCATGGCAGGGATTTCAATGACCGGCATCGGTGCAGGTACATCCGGAATCACCTGTCCTGAATCAGCATACTGGACAAGCAGATCACGCAGCTGATAATATTTCGGAGTAGCCCATCCGGCTTCGCTGATAGGTGCGTCGTAGTCATAAGAGCTGCACATGGCCGAATAGGACGGACTGTTGGCTCCTCCCCAGTGGCCGAAGGTTGTTCCTCCGTGAGTCATGTAGAGTGAGAAGGAAATGTTGCGGTCCATCATGTCCTTGATACCTTTGACCATCACGTCAGCCGGGCGGGTTTCGTGCTTGCGTCCCCAGTGGTCAAACCATCCGCTCCAGTATTCGCTGCACATGAGCGGAGTTTCAGGCCGGGCTTCCCGAAGAGCCTTGAACTGCTGGTCGATATCTGCTCCCGTACCGAAGTTGATGGTCCAGAGCAGATCGTCGAGGCCATTGCGCTGGAAGGTAGATGCCCAGTCACACTGGAACAGGGGCACATCGGTGAATCCGGCTCCGCGTACGATGTCACGGATGGAAGCGATGTATTCCTTGTCTTCAGCATAAGCTCCGTATTCGTTTTCCACCTGCACCATGATGATGTTTCCTCCGCGGGGAGCCTGCAGGTCAGCCAGCTGCTTGCCCAGTTCGTTCATGAAGATCTTGGTACGTTCCAGGAAATACGGGTCACTGGTACGCAGGGCAATGTCTTTTTTCTTGAGCAGCCACCAGGGCAGTCCGCCCATTTCCCATTCCGAGCAGACATACGGACCGGGGCGCAGCATGATATACATGCCGTGTTTCTGGGCCAGGCGGCAGAAGCGGGCCACGTCGTTCTGTCCTTCGAAGTCGAATTCACCCGGACGCTGTTCATGGATGTTCCAGAAGGCATAGATACAGATGGTGTTCATCCCCAGCGCCTTGCACATCTCGATGCGGTGTTCCCAGTATTCAGCCGGGATACGGGTGTAGTGAATTTCTGCCGCTTTGATCAGGAAAGGTTTTCCGTTGAGCAGGAACTCCTTGTTTCCGATTTCAAAAGTTTGCGGTTCTCCTTTAGGGGAAGTGCAGCCGGTCAGCATGGCAACGGCCAGTGCAGCAGCACTTACAGCACAGGATTTCAATAAATGATTCATAAAATGTTATTAAATTTTAGGGTTAGATTATGTTGTATATTTGATTTCAAATGTATAGTTCTTTCTTGTTCCGGATAGCAATAGATAACCTTCATACAGTCAGCGTTTAAACGCAAGCAAAATTATAAACCAGATATAAAATAAGCAAGTAAAACCAGTTAAAAAATTTTTTGTCAGATTATAGGCCGGTTAATAAATTTGTACGTCCTCTTTCCGCTGTTTCCGAAGTTGGATGACTGAATGGATTATCCTGCCGGTAAAAAACGAAATATTCGTTGAATAGTCCATGCTAGGGGTAATTTAATCCATTTTTGTTAAAGCTGTCAACCGCTATCTTCGCCAGTTGTTGAAAACTGTTCCGACGGGGTCGGATGTGATATCTTTGAAAATAGAAAAAACTTAACATATTAAAGTCTTACTTAAATAAAAACATAAACTATGAAACCAGAAAAACATGATTGTTCAAGAAGAGATTTTCTCAAACATAGCCTGTTGGGAGCTGTGGCGCTCGGCGTCGCTTCTTTTCCGGGTGAACCGCTGACAGGAGCAATCCGGAACATAGAGGGCCGTAGAAAGAAAACTGCCCGGCGGGTTGTCCTGCTTTCGCTGGATGGAATCTGTGTAGAAGGATTCCGGAAGGCACGGACTCCTCATCTGGATAATCTGCTTGCACAGGGCGTTCTTTCACTGAAAACACGGGTGGTCATGCCGTCGGTCACTTTGCCTAACTGGACGAGCCATCTCACCGGAAGCGGTCCGGAACTGCACGGGGTCGTTGATAACAGCTGGACGATTGACAAATTCAAGCTTCCTGCTATAGAAACAGATAGCGACGGATATTATCCTTCTGTTTTCAAAGTGCTGAAGGATAAGAAGGAAGGCATAAAGACGGCCTTTTATTACAATTGGCCGAACCTGATCTATCCTTATAACCAGAAATATCTGGACGATATCTGTTTCCTGGAAAACGATGCCTATGCTCCTTATTATGAGAGGGCTTTCTCGTTCATTAAGACACACCGGACGAACCGACTCTGGTTTTCCTCTATACGGTTCACACTGACCATGCCGGCCATAACCACAAGTGGATGTCTCCGGAATACATCCGGTCTATCGAAGAAGCCGATGAAGAAATCGGCCGCCTGCTTGATAAACTGAAGGCAGAAGATCTGTTTGATGATACACATTTCCTCTTCCTGACAGATCATGGAGGCATCAACTATGGTCACGGCGGAGTGAGCGTGGAAGAGATGATTGTTCCCTGGGGAATAACCGGTCCCGGCATTGCTGAAGGAAAGATGATGGAAGAACCCAACAATACAGTCAATACAGCAGCGGTAATCCTGCAGCTTTTCGGGGTAGAAAAACCCTTAAGCTGGACAGGAGAAGTTCCGGAATCGATATTCGGCTGATACTGTCATCCGTAGGCTGAAGTTTTTTATTTCAACTTCAGCTTACGGGTGGCAGTCAGCTGGCCACAGGTTGCTTTCAGGGTGAGTGTGGAAGCATTTCCGGTTGCTACCAGGAATGAGGCCACACCGGCTTCCGTATTCACCTGCTGCGGGCTGCGCAGTTCTCCTCCGGCTGTCACCTCCAGTTTGACTTGCTGTCCGTTTTCCTCGAAACAGCCGGTTCCCCGGGCATCTTTCAGGCTGACATACACAATGAGCAGGTCGTTGCGCGAAGCCGGAACTCCACTCTCAAAATAAGAGATGTCTATGGCTTCCGCTCTGCCCGGTGTGCGGACCGTCTGTTCGGCTACTTTCCGTCCGTCCTTGTAACCGACGGCTTTCAGTTCACCGCTTTCCCATTTCACTCCGAAGAATGTGAAAGGAGGATAATTGATATGCTCGGCATTTCCTCCGTCGGGACGGGAAACATATTCGGAGGTTGAAGGGCCATTGTCCGGTCTGCGGCGTGCAAGGGACTTGCCGTTGAGCAGCAGTTCCACTTCGTCTACATTGCCGTATACCTGCAGCGTGTCAGAAGCGTCCGGCATCCAGTGGCTGTTGATGAATACCTCGTAAGGCATTTTTCCGGCAGGCGTATAACTTCCGGCTGGAACCTGTGTGCGGAAATAAGCCAGTCCGAACTTGGGCAGGCGGAACAGGTCGGCCAGTCCGCTGTAACAGATATTGTCGCAGCATCCTCGGTTATAGTCATACATGCTCCAGATAGCTCCGCCCATGGTCCACGGATAATAAGCCCGGTAGCGGTTGTGACTCCACTGGGCATTCCAGGCATTTTGTGTCAGAGCGTGGTCACCGTCTCCGCGGGAAATGCGGGTGGTGCTGTAATGTCCTCCGAACTCATAGTCGTAATATTCGCGGATGAATCCCGGTTTTCCGGTTTTGTTGGGGCGGTTGAAACCTTCTTCCCAGTCATTGTAACACACGTCGAAACCGTCATATCCGTAGCTGTCGCCGGAAGTAAAGCACTGGTCGCCCGGATATTCTTCATGTCCCGTGCGTACGGCTCCGTCTTTCCATTCCTTGGGCGGCAGGATTCGTTGAGAGTCGTTTCCCAGGTCAGGATGGAAGGATGGTTCCGGTCGCGCCGGATCATGTCGCGAACATCCTGATAAGTCCGGTCAATAAAAGTCTGGTTCTTGTTGTAGAACTGCCATCCGGGAATCGGTTCGATGGCCAGCAGTCCCAGTTCGTCGCAGGCATCCAGTACGGACGGATCCTGCGGGTAGTGTCCCAGACGTACCACGTTGAATCCGTTCATGCGGATCTGATACATGTCCCGGTATTGTGCCTGGTCGGAGATGGCATAGCGACATACGGATATTCCTGATGCCGGTTGGTTCCTTCCAGTTTCAGCGGTTCTCCGTTGATAATGAATCCTTTTTCACGGCTCATTTCGAAACGGCGGATGCGATGCGTGTTTCTTCCGTATCGGTGATGTGTTTGCCGTCTCTGATTTCCGTACGCAGGATGTAGAGTGAAGGAGAGTCGGGCGACCAGAGCCGGGGATTCATGACGGTCATCTGCTGCCGGCTGTCGGCAGAGTTTCCGGCAGATACGGCCAGCGTCTGTTCCATGGAAGTGACTTTTCTGCCTTTCCCTTTGCCTTTGGTCCACTCGTAAAGTGTATGGCATACGGTCAGTTGCTTATCTGAAACAGAAGCGTTGGCTACCTGAGTCTGGATATTTACAACAGCCTGTTTGCGGGAAACTTCCGGATAGGTGACAAAGATTCCTCCTCCGGCTGTCTGTCCGGCCAGGATGGGGTGGGTGATGTGTACAGGTTCATTCACCAGCAGGTTGACGTCGCGGTAGAGTCCTCCATAATAGCAGAAATCCAGTTCCTCCAGCGGTTTTCCGGGAGGAATGAGAGGATTGTTCCGGTTGTCAAGCCGGACGACCACTTCGTTGGGCTTTCCGGCATGAAGCATGCCTGTGACATCGGCCACGAAAGGCGTGTATCCTCCTGCATGCTGGAGAATATGCTTTCCGTTCACCCACAGATCGGCCAGATGCATGGCTCCTTCAAATTCCAGCCACAACTGTTTATGTTCGTCCTCCGGATTGATGGTAATCGTTTTGCGATAGTAACAGACCCCTTGCCACTGATGGAGCACCGTAAGCGGTTCGATGAAAGGAGTATGCGGAAGAGATACCTGCTCCCATTCCCCTTTGGCAAGCTGCTTCATTTCCCGGGCCAGCGTATCAGGATGTACGGCCAGCAACAGATTTTCTGCCTTCACGTGCTGGATGTTGAACTGCGAACTCCAGTCGCTTCCCTGATTTTTGATGGCTGCCTGTTTCTGTACTTTGTCCAATCTTTGGAACTCCCACCCGTTGTCCAGCTGGTAAGTCTGGGCATTCAGGGACAGAAAAGATAGGGAAGTCCAGGCGAAAGCAAGAATGATCTTTCTGTTCATGTTTTCTTGTTTAAGGTTTGTTTATGATTTTACGTTAAAAAACTTGGTAAAGTTAGTCCTTTTTTGTGAAAAGGTAAAAGCTTCCCTTTGCATTTGCTGATGGCAGTAAATATCAAAGGGAAAGCTTTTGTAGATCTATGTTATGTCAGTCGGTTGGATTATTGTTCAGCCGGAGTATCAGGTGTCAGTCCCCAGTACGGGTTCTGATAGAGCGGTGAATTTTCCGGGTTGGTATGGTCTGATGAAGTCAGAATGAGCTGACGGATCGGCATGGGATTCAGATAGTGAGCCATGTGCCAGGTCAAACCATCTTTGTAGAGGTTGCTTGAGGTCATGTTTTTCTCAAACGGACGGAGATATTCGCTCAGGTCGCGGCTTGACACGTTGGCAGACACGCTTCCGTCGGCAATCAGTCCTTCGTACCAGGATTCCATAGGAGTATTCCACAAGTGGAAACCTTCCACATGACAGGGAGCAGTCATCAGCTGGTCATAAGAACGCCAGCGGGCCAGGTCCATACCGCGTAAGCCTTCTCCAAAGAGTTCAGAGCAGCGTTCACGACGGATGTTGAATTCAACTTTGTCAGTCAGTTGATGGCCGGCTGTATAGCTTCCCCAGTTGTCTTTCTCCTGATTCATGTCAGTGGCGGCGATCATTCCTTGCGGATCGATGGCATCACCGGTGAATCCGGCAGCAGTACGGACAGCTTTCCAGTATTCCAGAATGTGTCCTGCATTCAGATCTTTGGTCAGTTCGTATGCTGCTTCCATATAGATCAGCAGAGCTTCTGTGGCACGGAAGCTGATCGCACCGTTATAGGCATAGAAGTTTTCAGCCAGAGCCTTGTCGAATGTACCTCCCTTACGGAGTGTGTAACCGGTACTGTAACCTTTCTGGCTGTCGGTATTGGTGATGTCAGGATAAGGTTCAACAGGTACTCCGTGAGTGTAGGAGAGTCCATGTTCTTGAAGAGGTTGGCCTGTCCCGGTTCCTTCAGGAAGATATGCAGACGAGGATCGGCATTGGCGCGAACCGTAGCAATTTCGCTGTCGTCGTATGTGAAACCGTCGTGGCTGGCATATCGGGGAAGACCATCTTTCATAACGAAAGATTCCACACCTGCACGGGTTACTCCTGTTCCCCAGTTACCGAACTGGACACCGACTTCCGTGTTACAGGTTACTTCCTTGCCTTTACTGAATTCGCGCCACATCAGAATGTCTTTATACGGACTCATGTCTACGGCTCCGAACATGTAGAAATAGTCGTTTACATCGTTGTCGCTTTGTGGTACGATACCGGTGTTTATGGTCAGCAGACCTTTATATTTTTCGGCTACTTCTTCGGCTGCATCCCGGGCCGTCTCATAGAACCATTTTGACTCAGCCTGAATGTCTCCGGTAGGATATTCATAGTTGGCATTGTAATCCTTGGTCTTGCCCGGCCATCCTTCACCGTTGGGAACAAATGCAGTTCCGGCAAAGTTCTTTAACCAGGATCCTTCGAAGAGAGCTGCACGAGCCTTAACCAGACGGGCTACATCCGGAGATACACGGTTGCGGGCGGGATCGAAGTTCTCTACCAGCAAGTCATGTGCCTTGTCCAGTTCTGTGATTATAAACCGTGCGACTTCGTTACGCGGCATTCGTTTGCTGGCCACAACCAGAGAATCTTCGTTGGCAGGCAGCGGTTTGGTTACAATGGGCAAGTCACCGAAAGAACGGTACATGTTGAAGTAACACAAGGCCCGCATGAAATAAAGTTCGCCCAGTGACTGGTTGAGGATATCTTCATCACCGGTTACGAGATTGGCTGCCAGATTGGTTTCCACTTTGTCTATGACATAGTTCAGGTTACGTATCAGTCCCCAGTCATAATTGCTGTTGTCCATGCCTACTTTGTAGAGTCCGGTTCCAAAGCTGGAGCTGGCGCTGAGTCCCACCTGGATATCGGTACTTCCGTCGTTGAAGGCACCTTGCAGGTTGGGCATGATCTGGTCATAATAGGTCACAGTGGCTGCCTGAATCTGATCGGCGGTCAGATAGTATTCTTCGGGGATTACGTTCGAGAGCGGTTCCTTGTTCAGGAAATCCTCGCAGGAAGAGAGGGATGCTGCCAGTAGCAGCATGCCTGTTGTAAGGTAAGTATATTTCAGTTTCATATAGACTAATTGTTTAAAGGGTGATACTTAAACCGCAAGAGAAGGTTCTGGATAATGGGTAGGCTACACCTTCTTCGTAACCGCCATAAAGAGTTTCGGGATCGAACTGCTTGTCAACTCCGGAAAGTGTCCACAGGTTTTCTCCTGAAACGAAGAAACGCAGGTTCTGGATACCCCAGCGGCTGGTAATGCTGTTCGGAATGGTGTATCCCAGCTGCAGGTTCTTCAAGCGGATATAGGCTGCATTCTGTAAGTAACGTGTCTGGGTCTGCTGGTTCTTGCTGTTATGCAGCGGGCGTGGCAGATAAGCATCCAGATTTTCCTGCTGGTAGCCGTTCTGTACAGACCATGTGTTCTGGTCACGGAAGTAGTCGCTGACAGCGGTCAGACCGTTGTCATTCCAGATCTGCCAGGAAGTACCGAACATGTAGGCACTTCCCTGCCATACGTCACGTTTCATGACACCTTGGAAGAAGGCACGGAAGTCGAATCCTTTCCAGCTGGCGTTCAGGTCAAGTCCGAACAGGTAGCGCGGAGTGTTGTTTCCGATGACAGACAAGTCTCCGTGGTCACTCAATGTTTCAGATCCGCTTGAAATCTTACCGTCTCCGTTCAGGTCTGCGTACATGATATCTCCTGCTGTCCAGTCTTGTCCCAGTGCATCTTGTCCACCGTTAGGCAAGGTAGCCAGGTGGTCTTGCATCTGCTGGTCTGTCTGTGCCAGTCCCACAGTTGTGTAACCCCAGATTTCACCGATGTATCGTCCCGGAATATAGTTCCAGATGTTTTCAGTCGGGTTGTTGGGATATTTGGTGATTTTGGTACGTGCGTCCGACAAGTTAAAGTTTACCCCATAGCTGAATCCGTTCTGCAGGCGGTCTCTCCATCCGATAGTCAACTCCCATCCCTGAGAGCGGAGGTCGGTATTGTTGGTTACGGGAACTCCTGTACCCAGGATGTTCGGAAGTTCAGGAGCGTTGCCGACCATGTTTTTGGTGTCACGGATATAATATTCAAACGATCCGGTCAGACGATTCTTGAGCAATCCCCAGTCGAGACCGACGTTGTAACTCTGGATGGTTTCCCAGCCAAGGTCGGTAGATACAAGTCCCGGTGTACCTGCCGTATTCGGACGGTTGCCGTTCATCAGCCATGCTCCACTGGCGGAATAGATGGCAAGAGTCTGGTAAGTCTGATACCAGTTGGTTGTATTTTGATTACCTAATGAACCGAAAGATCCGCGAAGTTTCAATGTTCCGATCGTATTGCTCAGCGGTTCGAAGAATTTTTCCTGTGCGATATTCCATCCGACTGATACAGACGGGAATACTTTCCACCGGTTGTCGCTGCGGAAGCGGGAAGAACCGTCTGCACGGATATTGGCTTCAAACAGATAACGGCCCATGTAGTCGTAGTTTACACGGCCAAAGAAACCGGCTGTAGACCAGTCGCTGAGGTTTCCGTATACATCCGGAGTCATAGCTCCCCATAGAAACTGTTGCCGCTGGTAAGGTCGATCACCGGTTTGTTTGGGAACATGATACCATTGCGGGTCAGTCCGTATTGTTTTACACGCATTTCTTCTGCCTGGAAACCGGCCATCACATGCAGGTTGTGAGTGTCGTTGAACAGGTGAGTATATTCTGTATATGCGTTGAAGGTGAGATGAGCATTCTTGTAGAATCCTTCGTGCACCTCTGATCCGTCTTCATAAACGACAGGGTCTCCAGCTACGTTGTGGTTATACAAAACCTGAGAATCCCAGTGACGGTCCTGATGGTAAGTACTGTAATTGAATTCCACATGAGTGAGCCAGTTCTTGATCGGTTCGATCAACAGTCCGGCCTGCTGGTAGATACGGTCATTCTGCCACTGGTCAGTACCGCCTTCTGCCAGTCCGAGTTCCGGTGACGGACTGCTGTAATAGTATCCGTTCGGATCGTAAAGAGGCAGGTAGGCCATCCCTGTCGGGCAATGGACTGATAGAGACTGCTGGTCAGGCGTGACGGGCGTTTCTGATCCTGACGGCTGAAACGCATGCTGTAATTGAAGCGGAGCCATTGGGTAAGCTCTGAGTTGATTTTTGCTGTAACATTATATCGTTTGAATCCTTCTTCCCCGATGTTCATCAAACCGCCCTGATCCAGATAATTGAAAGATGCGTAGTAATTGAATTTCTTGCTACCGCCGTTAGCACTGAATTGTGTTCCTGTGAGAACGTCCAGTCTTTGTAAATGACATCGAAACGATCCACATCATCAATACCGACCTGATAACCGTCTCCCCATACGGTTTCGTCCCATGATGCCGG